>Ga0209117_1000087_pt1 | contig 65863 bp, 61 predicted proteins | sample BlaSpr_A8_OM2_M2_FD_187978 | JGI IMG/M metagenome (GOLD analysis project Ga0209117, IMG submission 187978) | Forest soil microbial communities from Thunder Bay, Ontario, Canada - Black Spruce, Ontario site 2_A8_OM2_M2 (SPAdes) (version 2) | ecosystem: Environmental > Terrestrial > Soil > Boreal... | reverse complement strand
GTCTTCTTGGCAAAGCCCAGCACCTCCGTATAAAAGCGCAGGGCCTTGTCCTGGTCGTCCACGTGTACGCTGGTCACTTTGATTTTCATTTCGTTTCTCCTTTGTCACGTTTGCGGTTTGGGCCGCGTCGTCTTCTCCTTGCCTTCTTTTTCGTCTGCGTTACTTGCTCCATGCGGTCGAGGTGGCGTTCGAGAGCATCTACGTGAGCGGACCAGAACCGACGGAACGGAGCCAGCCAGGCATCCACCTCCAGAAGTGATTCTGGCTTCAGTCGGTAGAGACGGCGCTGTGCATCCACCGTGGATTCCACGAAACCGGCCTCGCGCAGCACTCGCAGGTGCTTTGACACGGTCGGCTGCGGCATACGAAGCTGACGCTCGATCTCTCCAACCGACTGTTGGGACGAGACCAGGAGGCTCAATATCGCGCGGCGGTTCGGCTCCGCAATGATTTCGAACACAGATTCCATTCCCTTAGTATACTCCACAGAGCATATACGTGTCAAGGTATATACAGCGGCGACTTTGTCGCTCCGAGCTGCCACGTCCGCGGCGAATACGACTATTGTGATTTTGAAAAGGACACGACGCGAGCAGGCCCCCGCAGGCCTGAACCAACGGGCTACTCGGAACCAACCCTTCGCTGTATAACGCTTACCGGGAGGCTTGCAGCCGCATGAAAGTTGGCGCAAGCCCCTTGGTGTCGATTAGGATGCGCTTCTTGCACTCCGGGCGTCGTTACCGAACGACCTCTCGCTGCTTTCAAACCCACCCTTGGTTCACGCGAATTCTGCTCTTCGGCCTTTCACGACCGTCGCGATTCGCTGCTTCTAATACCCGTTTAACGCGAAATTCGACCATTCAATGCTTTTTGGTTTACTTCCAAGTTAAACCCACGCTACCCTTCCCCGTGGTCAGCCAAGTCCCTCCCAAATCTCAAAGCTCCGCCCCCGTCTACTCTTCGCAGCGCGCCACGTCTTTCCTCTCCGCTCCCGACATTCAGACCTTCCGAACTTCAGACGCAAACACCTATCCCACCAGCCAGAAACTTCCCCCGTCATCTGCATCACGTGGCGTCAATATCTCTCCCGTTCTCAGCAGCTTCCGCATACTTGCCGTCGCCACGGGGGTGTACCCCTCCGTTATTCCCGACGTTCAGACGTTCAGACTTTCAGACCTTCGGGCATGCCAACTCTCTTGTTTGCATCGACTTGCCGCCTCTTTGGCGTCTCCAAAAAAGTCAAGTCCTTTGCGATCAAGCAAATCCAGCCTCTTTTTGCAAAACATCCGGGGTGGGTGGTGGCGGGCGCAGGATCACCTCTTTTGGAATCAACAACTTCCAGTTTACCCGCTGCGGCGGGCCTCTTTTATCCAACGGCTTGCATGGTGGAAACGAGTTCGGGGATGTCAATGCGGATCACCGTGCCCTGCCCCGTGTGGCTTTCAATTTCCAGGCGGAAGTCGGCGCCGTACAGCACGCGCAGCCGCTCGCGCACGTTGCTCAAACCGATGCCCTCCACATACACGTGCGGCATTTTCTCCTCGGAAATGCCCACGCCATTGTCTTCGATCTCGATGCGCAAGCGTCCGTCCCGGTTCGTGGTGCGTAATTGGATCTTGCCGCCATCGATTTTCGGCGCCAGCCCGTGCTTCAAACAATTTTCCACGATGGGCTGCAGCAACATGCTCGGCACGAACGCCTCCAGCGCCTCTTCGTCTACCTGCTTCACGATTTCCAGATTGTCGCGGCCAAAACGCGCAACTTCGATGTCCAGGTAATCGTCGATGAAATGCAACTCCTCGCGCAAAGGCACAAACGTTTCGTGCTTGCGCAGCAGCCGCCGCAAAATGTTGCTCAGCTTCAGCACCACGCCGCGCGCCGAGTCCGGGTCAAAGCGAATCAGCGACGACACCGTGTTCAGCGTGTTGAACAAAAAGTGCGGATTGATTTGGCTCGAAAGCGCATCCATGCGCGCCTTCAGCAGCAATTGCTGGTGCCGCTCCAGGTTCATCTCAATACGTGTGTTGTTCCAGATTTTCAGTGGCGCCGCCACCGACATCAGCGTGGCCAGGACGCAAAGCGCAAGCCACCAATCCCATTGCGGCTCGATCGCGAACAGCCATTTTGGCTTGGTGGCCACGGCCAGCGCAACGCGGCCAAGTTCCAGGCCAACACACGCGAGCAGTGGAAGCAATTCCCACGACACTCTGCGGTCGCGCACCAAGCGCACCACGTCGCGCGGAATATTCAAAAACGTGAACGGGCCAAAATTCCAGAGATCTTCTTTGTTAGGGATCGCCTGGCGCATCAAGCCGCCAAGCAATCCGGCCGTGGACGCCGCGGGCATCGCCAGCCATTCGTGCGCTGCCAAGGCCGGGATGGTGATGATCGCGCCGCCAATCGGCCCCACCACGCGGCCGCCGAGCAAGCCCATCAGGAATGCGCCTTCGAGCGAAAGATCCGCAAAGCGATACGGAAACCCCACCAAGCGCAGCGAGACGCCGACAATCAGCGGCGGCGTCATGAACAACATCAGCTTCAGCTTTTGGTCGGGATCGCGTTCCTCGGTGAAGAGCACGCGTCGAAACGTGTTCCAGCGCGCGAGCAGCGCCGCGAACGAAGACGCCACGCCCACCTTCAGCAGCAGCGTAAACAGCAGGTCCTTGACGGAGGTCAGCGTGTCCATGACAGGTGCGCTCAGGCAGCCTTCGCTAACGCTAGCCAATCCCCGCGGCGAAGTAAAGCACCGCGAAACAAAGCGCCGCGAAACAACGTATTGTCGCGATGTAAAGCATCTCACGCCGCGCCGTGCGATCGTTTCCGCGGCCGCAAGGACCAAACTCGCGCCGACTCGATCAGAACGCGGCGATTTTTGCCGCCAAATTCGACCTGCTATACTGCTCGATTGCCATGGCCGCGAAATCCCATGCCAGCAGCCGCTCGAAACCAAAGGCCGCACGCCTGCGCGTTGTTGCTCGTGCCGAATTGCCCACGCGCTACGGGCGCTTCACCATTTACGGCTTCCAGGGGCGCGGTTCGCAAGAGGAGGCCGTCGCTTTAGTGCGCGGCAACTTACGCGGCAGGTCCGCGCCGCTGGTGCGCGTTCATTCGCAATGCCTCACCGGAGACGTGCTGACTTCCCTGCGCTGCGATTGCCGCGCGCAACTGGAGCTTTCGCTGCAGAAAATCGGCCGCGCTCCGTCCGGGATTTTGTTGTACCTGCCGCAGGAAGGACGCGGCATCGGCTTGATGAACAAATTGCGCGCCTATGAACTGCAAGACGGCGGGATGGACACGGTAGAAGCGAACGAGTCGCTGGGATTTGCCGCCGACGCGCGCGACTACGACTTTTCAGCCAAAATCCTGAAACAGCTCGGCGCCACCAGGATTCGCTTGCTCTCTAACAATCCCGAAAAAGTGCGCCAGCTCGAGCGCGCCGGCATTCGCGTCGTCGAGCGGGTTCCCTGCCAACCGCGCATCTCCAAGATTTCCCGCGCCTACATGCAGACCAAAAAAACAAAATTGGGACATCTGCTCGCCCTGTAGCTAGTCCGCCGGTTCACACCGCGGCAGCGGCGCGAGAACGTGTGCGTTTGCGTTCCAGAAACTCCAGATATTCGGGGATGCCTTCGCCGGTTTTCGCCGATAATTTCAAAACTTCCATGTCCGGGCGCACCGCTTGGATATTTCGCCTTGCGGCTATCTCGTCGAATTCCACGGCAGCGGCGAGATCCGATTTTGTGATGACGGCAACGTCCGCGCTGATCCCACTAATTGGAGGTAATGCACTGCCTTCCGAATCGCTTCATCATCGCCGGGCGCAACTTCATCGCCCGCTCGAAAAAGATAATGTGGTCCACAAGCAGAGCAAGCGACGGGCTGCGCATGAAAGCGTCGATTCGCGGGGTCTTGGTACTCCGCAGCGGAGTGATCGTCCAACAGCCAATCAGCCATCGTGACTGCGCTCTTGGACGGGGCAAGTGTCATCTTCTTCTCGGCCCTTGCACTCTTGCAATGAATCTGCCGAAGCGAGCCAATCGTTGGGGCCACAAGAGTGTCTAAGCCTCACGAGCGAGGCTCAGGCGCGGATTCTAACGAGTTCCCGCGACTTCCGCCATGCATTGCGCGGCGACGAAGTAAGGATGACATCTTTCTTCCTGGAGGCCGCTCAACTGTACGCGGCAGCGGTTCAATTTCACTGGCTTGGATTTTCGATCGTTCGCAGCAGTTCCACAATTTTGGGTGCGCCAATGTGCCGGTAGTCGGGCGAGAGCAAACCGTAAGTTTCCACCTCCCCGTACTTGCGACTCACCCCACTCGATTGCGTGCCGTTGAGCGGCCAGTAGCTCCAGCTCAGATCCTTTTCCTGCAGATATTGCACGAACCAGCGAAACCACTGGCTGTTGTCGTCGCAATCGAGCGTTTGGCAAGTACCGAATTCACCGACCCAGAGTGGCACGGCCGGCTCCGCGTGCAGCAGGAAACCGGCGCGCACGTCGTAGGCTTGCCGTAACTCGTCGTAATTTGGGAAAGCGTGCCCGGAGAAAGCGTAAGCGTGCGGCGAGTAGACCAAGCGATTCGCGACCTTCAGCACCAGCGGCAGCGTGGCGAACGCGGTGAAGTCGGTGGAATATTTCGGCCCTTCGACCATTATGAGCAGATCTGGATTTTCGGCCAGCACGGCGTTGCCGACGCGTTCAGCGGCCGCGTGCCAGTCCAGACGCGGATCGGAGCCGCCCCATTGCGCCCCGCTGCGCAATTCATTGCGCAGGTCCGCGCCAATCACCCAGCGCTGCTTTTTGTAACGGCGCACGATAGCCCGCCAGTCGGCCAGCCATTTTCCCTCTGGATATTCGGCGTTGTACCAGAGGCCGTTGCCATCGTCATCCTTGCAGCACCAATCAGCGCGGCTCATGTGATTGTCGAGAATGACCAGAATGTGCGCGCGGGCGAGAGCGGCGATAACCGTGTCCATCACGTCGAGTGCGTGCTTCCCCCTGAACCCCGGGTTCGCCTTTACCGCGTAGTCCGGTACGACGGGATTTTTTTCAAACGTCTCGTTGGCCCAAGGCAAACGCACGGAGTTCACACCAATGGCGCGAATCTGCTCGATGATCGCCTGCAGCGGCGCCGTATCGAGGCCGCCAGCCACGAACTCCTTTTGATCGAAGCCGTACCAGTTCACGGAGGTGAGGCGAATGCGATGCCCGGCCGCATCGACGATGTCATACCCGCTAGTGTGAAGAGGCGGACGAATCTCTTGTTGCGCGAAGAGAAGCGAGGGCATTCCGAAGAGCAAGCAGACGATGCAGAGGAACGGAGGAACGCGGCTGGTCATCGGGAGACTTCGCAGCGTAACACTAACCGCCTCCGACGAACTGCACAATTTCGTAGCGGTCGTCAACCTCGACAAGCGTTTGCGCCCATAGCGGCCGCGGCAGAATTTCCAGGTTCCGCTCGATCGCCACGCGCCCACTGTCGAGTCCGAGCTCGCGCAACAGGTCGGAAACGTTGGCGCCCGGTTTCGCGCTGCGAGGCTCGCCATTCACCGATATTGTGATTGCCGTCTCCAAAGACTTCATCCCCCCGCGGGAACTTTCGGTTTGGCGCGCAACTGGAACTGTAAGCGCGCCTGAGCCTTGCCGTTGCTGGCTTCAACGACCAGCGCGCATTCCGCGCCAGCAAGCCGAGGCATATCGAACGCGAGCTGCGCCTTTCCGTCCAGCCCTGTCGCCGTGGAATACTGCGAAGGTTCTGCCGCGCCCTCGATGCGTGCCATCACGCGCGCGCCGGAAACCGCCGCTCCATCGTCTTTCTGTGAAACCAGCACCTGCAGCGTGGCGCGCCTTCCGGCGAGCCAATTTTTGGCATTCAGCAATTCAAGTGCTAAGGAATCGCTCGCACCGGCGGGGGAAGAAGCCGCGTTCTTCGAATCGCTGTTCGCAGAAGGCTTAGGCGGCGCCGCTGGCGTAGCATGCTGCGCCAACTTTAACGTGCCGGAGCGCAATTCCTCCAGAATCGCGTGGTGCTGTGCACTTACCCTCTGTTTCAGGGCTTCCTCGCGCTCCGCATCGAGCGGCAACAGGTCCGCGTAGCTGTTCGCGCGCCGGTGCAGCACTCGGCCACTGTGGTACACCATGGTGTCGATGACGGCGTGCGAAGTGCCGCGGTCTTCCGTCTGCACATGGTAGAGCGTCTCGCCGACCTTCACGTTCGAGTTGTGACCGAACAACATGTGGGAATCCGCTCTCTACGTCCGCCACAAAGCGCGCCGCTTCGCGCCGCATTTGACCGCTCGCGGCTGAATCGTTATTATAACCTTTCGCCCATGAGTGGTTCCGGCCTACATGCCTACGCACCGCTTCTCATACACCTGCTGCTAGCCATTGCGTTGGCGGGCGCGCTCACCGCCGTTTCCGTTCTGGTAGGATGGCGGCGCCCAAATCGCGCCAAACTACAAGCTTACGAGTGCGGTATGGAACCCACGGGCGACGCACGCCAGCCTTTTTCCGTGAAATTTTACCTCGTGGCTATGGTCTTTATCTTGTTCGACGTAGAGGCAATCTTCCTTTACCCCTGGGCGTACATTTATCGCGACATGTTCAAGATTTCGCATAGCTTTGGAGTCTACGGCTTTGTAGAGATGCTCGTTTACATCGCCATCCTCTTGGTCGGGTACATTTATCTCTGGAAAAAGGGCGCGTTCGACTGGCATAAGTAGTCGGCGCAACTGGGGAATTCGGGAACTGTGGCGGAGAACAGCAACCAAAATACTAATGTTGTGGTCGAGCGATTGCGTGGATGGAGCCCGAACGCGATCAGTGAAGTGATCGAGTTTCGCGGCGACACTACGCTCGTCGTTCCCCGCAATGTGCTGCGCGACGCTGCTGAGCGCTGTCGCGGTGACAAAGAGCTTCAGTTTAATTTGCTGAGCGACGCCACCTGCGTCGACCGCTATCCTCTCGAGCCGCGATTCGAGCTCAACTATCAACTGGTTTCCATTCCCCGCCGCGACCGCCTGTGCCTGCAAGTGCGCCTCTCCGCCGATGATCCTGTTGTGGATTCGCTCGTTCCCGTCTGGCCCGGCGCCAACTGGCTAGAGCGGGAAATCTTCGATCTCTTCGGCATTCGCTTCAACGGCCACCCTGATTTGCGCCGCATCCTGATGCCGGAGGACTGGGAAGGTTACCCGCTGCGCAAGGATTATCCGGTCGAAGGCTATCGCGATATTCCGTCGATAGCCACGCGCTACACAAGGAACCGCCCGTGACCATTCAGACCGCGACCACTACCGTCGACACCGCCACCGGCAAGGCCAAAACCATGGTCCTCAACATGGGGCCGCAGCACCCTTCCACACACGGTGTGCTGCGCATTTTGCTGGAACTCGATGGCGAAAACGTCGTCAAAGCCATTCCGGACATGGGTTATCTGCACACCGGAATTGAAAAGTCCTGCGAAGACAAAACGTATTCACAGGCCATCACGCTTACCGATCGCATCGACTACCTGAACCCATTGGGCAACAACCTCGCGTATTGCATGGCTGTCGAGAAGCTTCTCGGCCTGGAAGTGCCCAAGCGCGCGCAATATATTCGCGTGCTGATGGTGGAGCTGCAGCGTATTTCGTCGCACCTGGTTTGGCTGGGCACGCACGCCATCGATCTTGGCGCGATGTCCGTGTTTCTGTATTGCTTCCGCGAGCGCGAAGAAATCCTGAAGATTTTCGAGTTTGTCACTGGGCAGCGCATGATGACCAGCTACATCCGCATCGGCGGCCTGGCCCTCGACCCTCCCACCGGCTACTTGCAGCGCGTCGACAAATTCGTAAAGATGATGCCCGGCCGCATCGACGAGTATGAAGAGCTGCTCACCGGCAACCGCATCTGGATTGGCCGCACTAAGGGCGTTGGGTATATCTCCGCCGAAGACGCCATCGCGCTCAGCATGACCGGTCCCACGCTGCGCGCCGCAGGCGTGGCTTACGACAACCGCAAGGTTTTCCCTTACTCGAGCTATGAAGAATTTGACTTCGACGTCCCCACGCGCACCGATTCCGACTGTTTTGGCCGATACATGGTCCGTATCGCGGAAATGCGCGAGAGTCTAAAGATTATTCGCCAAGCCATGAAGAAGATTCCGCCGGAAGGGCCGGTACGCACCGAAGCACCCGGAATCGTTCCTCCAGAGCGCGAGAAAATGAAGACGGAGATGGAGGCGCTCATCTATCACTTCAAAATTTTTACCGAGGGTTTTTCGCCGCCTCCGGGTCAGGCATTCGCCGCCATCGAGTCTCCGCGAGGCGAGCTGGGCGTTTTTGTGGCCAGTGACGGTTCGCCGAAGCCGTTGCGCGTCCATTTCCGCGGCCCCTCGTTCATCAATTTGCAGGCTCTTCCCAAACTAATCGAGGGCCAGTTATTGGCCGACGTTATCGCTTGCATTGGCACCATCGATATCGTCTTAGGAGAAGTCGACCGTTGAGCAATTTTCTCGACTTGACCTCAACGTCGGCAGCCTTTAGCTAAGCGAACCCGAGGACCATGGAACTTTCGCCACAACTCGCCGCCCGCTTCGACACGCTGCAGAGCCGCTATCCCGTGAAACGCAGCGCGCTAGTCCCCATGCTTCTGTACGCGCAGGATGAGTACGGCTACATCAGCGACGAAATGATTGAGGAAATCGCGCGGCGGCTCGGCCTGCGCACCGTGGAAGTTGAAGAGACCCTGGAGTATTACTCCATGCTGCACCGCAAGCCGATGGGCAAGCATCACGTGCAGATTTGCACGAACGTGGCTTGCATGCTGCGCGGCGGCAATGAGCTTCTCGGCCAAGCCAAGAAGCGCCTCGAAATCGGCAATAAAGAAGTCACCACCGACGGCGTCTTCTCTCTTGAAGAAGTCGAATGCATCGGCGCTTGTACCGGCGCGCCGGCCATGCAGGTGAACTACGATTTCTACGAAAATCTCACGGCGATGAAGTTCGACCGCATCATCGAAGAGTTCGATGCCGGCGACCATCCCGTTCCGGAGCCGGTAACCTCTGGCGCCTTGCACCCCCGCGATCCTGCGGAGACTCCGGTCATTAGCCGCCGCTTCGGCATCAAGAATTCACACAAGATCGATGTTTATCTGCAGCACGACGGATACAAAGCGCTGGAAAAAGCGCTCAGGGAAATGACGCCGGAGTCGATCATCGACGAAGTGAAGAAGTCCAATCTGCGCGGGCGCGGCGGCGCGGGCTTCCCCACCGGCATGAAGTGGTCCTTCGTCCCCAAGGATTCGCCCAAACCGAAATACGTCATCTGCAACGCCGACGAATCCGAGCCCGGCACGTGCAAAGACCGTCCGCTGATGGAGATGGACCCCCATCAGATGATCGAAGGCATCATCATCGCGGGCCGCGCAATTAGCGCGATGAAAGGCTTCATCTACATTCGCGGCGAATATCGCTACGTCCTCGATATTGTGCAGGCCGCTCTCGATGAAGCGTATTCGCGCAACTATCTCGGTAAAAATATCCTTGGCTCAGGCTTCGATTTCGATTTGATCGTGCACACCGGCGCGGGTGCCTATGAATGCGGAGAAGAATCCGCGCTCATGGAATCACTCGAGGGCAAGCGCGGCTATCCGCGCATCAAGCCGCCCTTCCCGGCCGTTGTCGGTCTCTACGGCTGTCCGACCATCATCAACAACGTCGAAACGCTCAGCACGGTTCCAGCGATCATCCTCGAAGGCGGCGAAAAATACGCCAGCCGCGGCACACCGAAAAACGGTGGCACGCGCCTACTTTGCGTCGCCGGCCACGTCAATAAGCCTGGCATCTACGAAATTCCGCTGGGGATGAACATGAAGAAGTTCATCAACGAAACGGCCGGCGGCATTCCCGGCGGGAAAAAACTGAAAGCCGTAATACCTGGCGGGAGTTCGTGTCCGCTGCTCAGCGCATCGGAGATCGACATTCCCATGGACTACGACTCCGTCGCCAAAGCCGGCTCCATGCTAGGCTCCGGCGGCATGGTCGTCATGGACGAAGACACCTGCATGGTCGACATGGCGCGCCGCATCATGCATTTCTACGCGCATGAATCCTGCGGCTGGTGCATTCCCTGCCGCGAAGGCACCACCTGGCTGCGCAAGATGCTCGATCGCTTCCACGCAGGCTTCGGGCGTCCCGAAGATATCGACCTCGTCGGCGACCTCGCCAAAAATATGCTGGGCCGCACTTTCTGCCCGCTTGGCGACGCCGCGGCGCTGCCCACCATCAGCATCGTGCAAAAGTGGCGCAATGAATTCGAGCAACATCTGAGCGGGCGCTGCCCATTTAAATCCGCCGAAGCGCTGGTCGGCTCGCGGTAGGACCTAATGTCAGAAACTAAAACTGAGCAAAAGCTGATTTCGCTGAAGATAAACGACCGCGACGTCCAGGTTCCGCCGGGAACGCTGCTGATTGAAGCCTCGCGCCGCATCGGCACGGAAGTTCCTTCTTTCTGCTACTACCCTGGCCTTTCGCTGCAGGCTGCGTGCCGGATGTGCCTCGTCGAAATCGAGAAAATGCCCAAGCTGCAGACTGCCTGCACCGTCGTCGCCACCGAAGGCATGGTTGTGCGTACCAACACCGATCAGGTGCGCAATGCGCGCAAATATATGCTGGAATTCCTGCTGACCAACCACCCGCTCGATTGCCCCGTCTGCGACAAAGGCGGCGAGTGCGAGCTGCAGGACATGGTTTTCCGCTACGGCGCGGACTCCAGCCGCTTCGTCGAAGAGAAAATCCATCGCCCCGAGGAAAAGTGGTCGGAGCTCGTCTACTACGATGCCCCGCGCTGTATCCTCTGCTTCCGCTGCGTGCGCGTCTGCGATGAGGGCATGGACGTCAAGGCCCTCGGCGTTGGCATGCGCGGCGCCAACAGCGTGATTATTCCCAACCGCGAAGATCACCTTGAGTGCGAAGAATGCGGCATGTGCATTGACATTTGCCCCGTCGGCGCGCTGACCAGCGGCACCTATCGCTACAAAACGCGCCCCTGGGAAATGGAATATGTCCCCACAACTTGCACGCACTGCTCGAACGGCTGCAAGGTCACGCTCAGTGTGCGCAATCACGAAATCATGCGCGCGAACAATCGTGATCTCTCCGGAATCAACGGTGATTTCCTCTGCGTCAAAGGCCGCTTCGGTTTCGATTTCACCCAGCACAAAGAGCGCATCCGCCAACCCATGCTGCGCAAGGGCGACAAGCTCTATCCCGTATCCTGGGAAGAAGCCGCGCAAACCGCAGCCACGAAGCTGCAGCAAATTCACGCCAAGAATGGCGCCGATTCCATCGGCTTCATCGGCTCCAATCGCACTTCCAACGAAGAAAACTATCTATTCCAGCGCCTCGCCCGCGCCACCTTCGGCACCAACAATGTCGATCACCACCGCACCGCGGACTACACCGGCTTGATAACCGCGCTGGGTGAGCATGCCGCCGATTCCCTGCTGACCATGGATCAGCTCTATCACTCGAAGGCTGTTCTACTCGTTGGCAACGATCCAACCAATCAAAATCCCCTCGCAGCCTGGCAGATTCGCACCGCCATCCGTCATTTCGGCGCCAAGCTTTTCATCATCAACCAACGCGAGATCAAGTTGCATCGCCAGGCGAAGGTATTCGCCAAAGTCGGCAAGAACCAGGAAGCCGCCGCGCTGCGCTGGCTCGCTCACGAAGAAGGCCAGCTTCCCTCTGCCCTCGTCGAGCAGCTCGTGCAGCTCAAAGCCGGTCTAGAAGCCGAATCCGACGTCGCGGTCGTCTTCGGCGCGGAAGTTTCCGGCGCCGCCATCGGGCAGCTCGTGGCTTTCGGCTCCAAGCTTCCTGGCAAGACGCGCTACATGGCGCTCAGCGACTACGCAAATTCCCGCGGCGCCTCTGACATGGGTGTGCTGCCGGATCGTTTGCCGGGCTACCTGCACCTGGACAGCGCCGCTAACCGCGAAGCTTTCGATAAAGTCTGGGGCTCGGTAATTTCCTCGAAACCTGGCCTGACCGCGCCGCAAATCGTCGAAGCCGCGCAATCCGGCAAGCTCAAAGCTCTTTACGTAATGGGCGCGAACCCCTTCGCGCATTTCGGCACGCTCGGCTACGGCCGCGGCAAGCTTGAATTCCTTGTCGTCCAAGAAATGTTCCTGACTGACACCGCCAAAGTCGCGGACGTGGTGTTCCCCGCCGCCTCCGCTTACGAAAAAGACGGAACGGTCACCAATACCTCCGGCGAAATCCAGCTACTTCGCAAAGGCGCGGAAGTGATGGGCACGCGCACCGACTTCGATCTCCTGCGCATTCTTTCGCATCAACTCGAACGCGCCGGCCTCGGCAAAGCCTTCCACTACAAGAATCCCGCTGCCGTCTTCGAGGAGATTCGCAAGGCCGTTCCCGGCTATAACGTGGACACCACGCCCCTGCTCACCGGCAGCGCCGAGCCCACCCGCGTGCAAGTCGCCAGAAATGGCCACGCGCCGTATGATGTTCCCGCCGGGCTGATCCGCTCGGCGCAAGACACCCTTTTCACCACCGGCTCCCTGACCCGCTTCTGCACCATGATGGAATCACTGCAGGAGGCCGAAGCCAAATCGTGAACGCCTTCCTCGCCCAGCACGCGGAAATCCTGATCACGCTCGCCAAGATCGCCATCCTGCTGTTCGTGGTGCTGACCGTCAACGCCTATCTCACTTGGTTCGAGCGCAAAGTCGTCGCGCACATCCAATCGCGCTGGGGACCGCACCGCGTCGGTCCGCACGGTTTGCTGCAGCCGCTCGCCGATGGCCTGAAGTTTCTCTTCAAGGAAGATCCCACGCCCGCCGGCGTCGATAAGTTCGTCTACTTTCTCGCACCGTTACTGGCATTGGCACTGGCGCTGACCTCCATCGCTGTCATTCCCTTCGGCCCCAATCCCATTCATTTCAAAGGTCACGACATTTACCTCGGCATCGCCGACCTCAACATCGGCATCCTCGCGCTTTTCGCCATTACCGCTCTGGGCGTGTACGGCGTCGCCCTTGCCGGATGGTCCTCCAACAGCAAATACCCTCTTCTAGGCGGCCTGCGCAGCTCCGCGCAAATGATCAGCTACGAACTCGCGCTCACCATGTCCGTGGTGGGCGTGTTGCTTATGGCTGGCAGCTTCAGCCTGCGCGAGATCATCGACCATCAGGCCACCACCCATGGCCTTTTCGGTTGGAGTGGCATTTTCCGCTGGAACATTTTCGCGGGGCCTTTCCCGCAGATCCTAGGCTTCCTGTGCTTCTTTGTCGCAGCCGTGGCGGAGACCAATCGCGTCCCTTTCGACCTCCCGGAGGCCGAATCCGAACTCGTCGCCGGCTTTCACACCGAGTACGCCAGCTTCAAATTCGCCATGTTCTTCATCGCCGAGTACACCAGCATGATCACCGTGTCCTGCTTGTGCTCGATTCTATTCTTCGGCGGCTGGCTCTCCCCGTTTCCCGCAAGCTGGACGTTCACACACTACCTGCCGTCGGTGCTGCTGATTCCCTTCGGTCTGTGGGTCATCTGGGACGGCATGACCTACGAAACGATCTTCGGCAAGCTGATTCTTCCCGCTGTGGGCGCGGTCATCACCGCACTCGGCGCGGCCTTCCTGCTCTTCCCTGCCGTCAACGAATTTATCCAGGGGCCGTTTTGGCTGCTCTCGAAAATTTTCATTTTCCTCTTCGTTTACGTGTGGATGCGCGGCACCCTTCCACGCTTTCGTTATGACCAGCTCATGTCGTTCGGTTGGAAGCTGCTTCTCCCCGTCTCGCTGGCCAACGTCGTCATCACCGCCTCCGCGCTCCTCTGGAGTAGCCGCTGATGAACGCCCCGCTGATCATCTTCTTCGTGCTCGCTGCGATGGCCGTGGTCGGCGCATTGAGCCTGATCATCCAGCGCCACCCGATTCACAGCGCGCTCTCGCTCATCGTGGTCATGGTCGCCCTCGCCGGCCTCTATCTGCTGATGGGCGCTGAATTCGTCGCTGCCGTACAACTCATCGTCTACGGCGGCGCCATCATGGTGCTTTTCGTATTTGTCATCATGCTGCTCAACGCCGGAGTCGAAGAACGCACGAATCTCTCGAAGATCGCGGGCTTCGCAGGCGTTCCCCTCGCCGTCGCATTGACCGGTTTCCTCGCCGCCGCCGTCGCCCGTTCGCAAGACACCGTGCAAGCCGCCGCGCAAACCGGCGCCACCGCTCCCACCAAAGCGCTCGCCAACTTGCTCTTCCAGGACTTCGTCTATCCCTTCGAGCTCACTTCCTTCCTGATTCTCGTCGCCATTCTGGGCGCGATTGTACTCGCCGCCCCGCGGGGTGAGAGCTGATATGGTCCCCACGCACTACTACCTGATTCTCAGCGCCATCCTGTTCGGGCTCGGCGTCATCGCATTCGTCTTCAAGCGCAACATCATCACCATCTTTATGTCCATCGAGCTGATGCTCAACGCCGTCAATCTGGCGTTCGTGGCCTTCAGCCAGGCCCTCAACAAGCTCGATGGCCAGGTTTTCGTTCTCTTTGTTATCGTCGTGGCCGCCGCCGAAGCCACCGTGGGCCTTGGCATCATCATCATGATCGTGCGCAATCGCCAAACGCTCAACGTCGAGCGCGTCGACTTGCTCAAACTCTAATGCCCATACTGAACTATCTCTGGATCATCCCTGCGCTGCCGCTGCTCGGCTCAGCCATCAACGGCCTTTTCGGCAGCAAGTGGCCCAACAAAGTCATCAACTCGGTCGCTGTCGGTTCCACCGGCCTCTCTTTCCTCGCTGCGCTCGAAGCCGTTCGCGAATTCACGCACCTTGCGCCGGAGAATATCCCCTGGGTCCAGCAATACTTCACCTGGATCATCGCCGGTGATTTCCGCGCCGGTTTCGATCTGCAGATCGACCACCTCACCGTGGTTATGCTCCTTGTAGTCACCGGCGTCGGCTGGCTCATCCACATCTATTCCACCGGCTACATGGCCCACGAAGGCGGCTATTACCGCTTCTTCTCCTACCTCAACCTCTTCATGTTCTTCATGCTCATTCTCGTCCTCGCCGCCAACTACGTGCTCCTCTTTGTCGGCTGGGAGGGCGTCGGCCTCTCGAGCTACCTGCTCATCGGCTTTTATTTCCTGCGCAAATCCGCCGCGGACGCCGGCAAGAAAGCCTTTATCGTCAACCGCATCGGGGACTTCGGCTTCATGCTCGGCATGTTCCTGCTGTTCAAGACTTTTGGCACGCTCGACTTCGTTCCTCTTTTCGCGAAGGCCGCGCCGCTCCCCGCCGACCCGATGGGCCACCTCGGCACCTTCACTGTCGCGTGCCTGCTGCTCTTCATGGGTGCGTGCGGCAAATCCGCGCAGCTTCCCCTCTACGTCTGGCTCCCCGACGCCATGGAAGGCCCCACGCCCGTCAGCGCCTTGATTCACGCCGCCACCATGGTCACTGCCGGCGTTTATGTCGTCGCGCGTTCGCACATTCTCTTCACCCACGCGCCCACCGCCATGTTCGTCGTCGCCATCGTCGGCTGCGCCACCGCGATCTTCGCCGCCACCATTGGACTCGTGCAGACCGACATCAAGCGCGTCCTGGCCTACTCCACGGTCAGCCAGCTCGGCTACATGTTCCTGGCCTGCGGAGTCGCCGCGTTTTCCGCGGGCATCTTCCACCTCATGACCCACGCCTTCTTCAAAGCGCTGCTCTTCCTCGCTTCCGGCAGCGTCATTCACGCCATGGGCGGCGAGCAAGACATGCAGCGCATGGGCGGCCTCAGCAAAAAAATCCGCTGGACGTACGCCACCATGCTCACCGCTACGCTCGCGATTGCCGGCTTCCCTCCGCTCGCGGGCTTCTTCAGCAAGGATTCCATCCTGCTCAACGCCTACCAGAGCGAACACGGCGGCCGCATTCTCTACGCCTTCGGCCTCCTGACTGCGCTGCTCACCTCGTTCTACATGTTCCGGCTGATCTTCCTAACCTTTCACGGCAAGCCGCGCTACGACGAGCACAAGGTCCACCCCCACGAATCGCCCAAAAGCATGCTCGTGCCGCTGATGATTCTCGCCATGCTCTCCATCATCGGCGGCTGGATGGCCGCGCCTGCCTTCTGGGGCGGGCCTGATTATTTCGCGAAATTCCTCGAGCCGGTCTTCGCGCAAGGCAGCATCGGCAACGCCGAAACCGCGGAAACCACCGCGCACGCGCTTGAGACGCCGCTCGCCATTGTCGCTGTCATCACTGCGCTCCTCGGCTTCGCCATGGCCTTCTGGCTCTACCTCAGGCAGCCCGGCAAGCCCGAGCAACTCGCCAAGTCCATGCGCGGCCTCTATGACCTATTGCTCCACAAGTATTACGTCGACGAAATCTACGCCGCGCTCATCGTCAAACCTCTGCTCTGGGTTTCACGCAACGTCCTCTGGCAAACGGTCGACGTGCGCGCCATCGACGCCACCGTCAACGGCATCGCCGACGGCGCCCTGGACATCGGCGACGGCGTGCGCCACACGCAGTCGGGCAACACGCGCAGCTATGCCGTCTGGGTCGTGATCGGTGCGCTCGTCATCATCGCCATCATTTTTTGGCCGTACTTCCGGCCCACAGCCGTCGGGGCGGTGCGCTGATGCTCCACGGCAACTACTTGCTTACCATCGCCATCTTCTTCCCTGCCGCCGCCAGTCTCGCGCTGCTCTTTCTCCGTGCCGACGATCACGTTTGGATTCGCCGCCTGGCGCTCACGATCGCCACCGTCGAATTCCTTTTCTCGCTGCTTCTAATACCCAAAGTCCAAATCGGCGTCGCAGGCTATCAGCTCGAAGAATTCGCCAAGTGGATCAACGTCCCGCCCATCAACTATCACCTCGGCCTTGACGGCATCAGCCTCTTCCTCGTCATCCTCACTACGTTTCTGACCGCCGTCTCCGTGCTCGCCTCGTGGAACAGCATCCAGCACCGCGTAAAAGAATTTTTCGTCATGCTGCTGATGCTGGAAGTCGGCATCGTCGGCGTCTTCCTCGCCCTCGACCTCTTCCTGTTCTTTCTCTTCTGGGAAGTCATGCTCATCCCCATGTATTTCCTCATCGGCATCTGGGGACACGAGCGCCGCATCTACGCCGCCGTCAAATTCGTTCTCTACACCATGGCCGGCTCCATCCTCATGCTCGTCGGCATCATCTGGTTGCACAATCTCAGTGCCAGCGTCGTCGCGGGCGGCACTTTCGATCTGCCCGCCATTCAGCAGATGCTGCAATCCGGCGCCATTCGCCTTTCCGCGCTCGAGGAAATGTACGTCTTCCTCGCCTTCTTCGTGGCTTTCGCCATCAAAGTCCCGCTATTCCCGTTCCACACCTGGCTGCCTGACGCCCACGTCGAAGCGCCCACGGCAGGTTCCGTCATCCTCGCTGGAGTGCTGCTGAAAATGGGCACCTACGGCATGATTCGCTTCTGCTTGCCGCTCTTCCCCAACGCGTCGCATCGCGCCGCTCCGATCGTCGCAACACTCGCCATCATCGGCATCATCTACGGCGCGCTCGTCGCGCTCGTTCAGCCCAATCTCAAAAAACTCGTCGCCTATTCCAGCGTCAGTCACCTCGGCTTTGTCGTGCTCGGCATCTTCGCGTTTCAAAACATCTCCCTGCAGGGCGCCGTCTTCCAGATGCTCGCCCACGGCATCTCCACCGGAGCGCTCTTCTTGCTCGTCGGCATGCTCTACGACCGCCGTCACACCTTTGAAATTTCCGAGTACGGCGGCCTCGCCACGCCGATGCCCGAGCTCGCGGCTTTCTTCCTCTTCATTGCACTCTCTTCTCTCGGCTTGCCCATGCTCAATGGCTTCGTCGGCGAGTTCCTGATTCTTCTCGGCACCTTCCTGGTGCACTGGAACTGGGCCGCTTGGGCCGCCACCGGCGTCATTCTCTCCGCCTGCTACTTGCTCTGGTCCTATCAGCGCGTTTTCTTCGGCGAAGTCACCGTCGAAAAGAACCGCACGCTCCCGGACGTCTCGCCCCGCGAAAAATGGATCCTCGTCACCATGGCCGTAATCACCCTCTGGATGGGCGTAGCCTCCCCCTACTTCACCCGCCGTTTCGCCGCCCCCTCCCAAAACGTCTTGGACCAAATGCAGCGCCAATTTCCCCAGGAAGCCTCTACGTCAGGGCACGACTTTAGTCGTGCCGTAACAGATGGCAAGGTGCGGGCTTTAGCCGCTGAGGGTGTGGCTTTGCCGGCTTCAAATAAGACTGTCATCCCGAGCGCAGCGAGGGACCCGCTTTTCCGTTCCCCTCACCGGTCCGCCTCCCCCGAGGTCCGCCCATGATTCCCCGCCCAGACGACCTGATCCGCGTCCTCCCCGAAACCATCTGGTGCGGCTTCGGCGTTCTGCTCATGCTTGTCCAACCCTTCACGCGTAGCCGCCAAGTACTCACCTTCTTCGCCATTCTCGGCACTGGCCTCGGTACCGCGTCCACCATTTTCGCCGGCAATCCCGGCGGCCCCGCCTTCTTCGGCCTGATTCAAATGGACGCCTTCAGCGTCTTCTTCCATCTTCTCGTCGGCCTCGTCGCCTTCCTGGTTGTTCTCGCCGCCGATTCCTATCTCGAGCGCGAGCACCTGCAGCCCGCCGAGTTCTACGCTCTCGTGCTCTTCGCCACCGCCGGGATGGGCGTGCTCTCCTCCGCGCAGGAGCTGCTCACCGCCTTCATCGGCCTCGAGATGAGCTCGATCGCCAGCTACGTCCTCGCCGGATACCGCCGCGATTCGCTCAAAGCCAGCGAATCCGCCATGAAGTATTTCCTGCTCGGCTCCTTCGCCACCGCGTTTTTCCTCTACGGCATCGCGCTAATTTACGGAGTCACCGGCACAACCCTCCTCCCCAACATGAGCGCCGTCGATCCTTCCAGCACGCTCCTGAAGCTAGGCCTCGCGCTCATACTGATCGGTCTCGGCTTTAAAGTCGCACTCGCTCCCTTCCAGATCTGGACTCCCGATGTCTACGAAGGCGCGCCCACGCCAGTCACCGCGCTCTTCTCCGCGGGACCGAAAGCCGCCGCGTTCGCGCTGCTCCTGCGCATCTACGCCACGGTGCCGGCCGCCACGCATTTCTGGTTCTGGGCCTTCTGGGTTCTCGCCGTGCTCACCATGTTTGCCGGTAACCTCGGCGCGCTCGTGCAGACCAACGTCAAGCGCATGCTCGCCTACAGCTCCATCGCCCACGCTGGCTACATTCTGGTGGCCTTCGCCGCCGTCACATTTCTTGCAGGAAATCCCGAAGGAGGCGCCGCCGCGGCCTACGCCGCCGTGCTCTTCTATCTGGTCAGCTACGCGCTCGTAAAAATAGGCGCCTTCACCGTTGTCTCCGAGCTCGGCGGCCTCGGCGAAAAGCATCTCTCGCTCGACGACTACGCCGGGTTAGGCCAGCGGCAACCTGTAGCCGCTGCCGTCCTCTCGCTGTTCCTGCTCTCGCTGCTCGGGTTGCCGGTCACCGCCGGCTTCTTCGGCAAGTTCTACATCTTCAAGGCCGCCGTAAACTCCCACCTCATCTGGCTCGCCGTCCTCATGGCCATCAACAGCGTAATCGGCGCCTACTACTACCTCCGCTTGATCGTCGTAATGTACATGCGCGAACCCAGCGCCGAGTCCACCCCCGCGGTCGTCGGCTTCCCACTCACCGTCAACCTCGTCCTCGCCATAACCGCCCTCGGCACCATCTACTTCGGACTATTCCCCAACCGCATCCTAAATTTCGTCCTCCAATCCAACCTCCTCGGCCGCTAAGTAGCACAGGCACTCCTGCCTGTGCTCTTACGACCTCAATCCCGATGCGCCCGCAAACTCGACGCCGGATCCCACCCAGCAACTTGGCAGGAACATTTTTTACTTGACAACAGATAACCATTTGTGTACCGTTAATTTCGTTCGGGTGTGCGTCCAGAAATCCGGCGGCCAGCTTGGCAATCAAGCGGCCGCTTTTTTTGTTTGTCGATCAGCGCCAAGGCCGCTGCCAAACCGCGACCCTAGGTCCTTTAGAATCAACACTTGCAAAAGTGTATGAAAACAAACGGCTTTAACTACCTTTAGAATCAATACTTGTGAAAAATAGGGGGAGGGGGGTGCCAACTCGCTCGGGTAAAGGAAAAGCCCGGAAGCGTCCGCCTCCGGGCTCAAAGGAAATGCTTTAAATCCAGCTCTACTACGTGCCTCTCCTACAGCTTCAAGTACAGGAGAAAACCCAGCGCAAAGCTGAACAGCGTCAGCGTCTCCACGAACACCAGGCCCAGAATCATGGCCGCGCGAACGCCGCCCGCTGCTCCCGGATTGCGTGCGATGCCCTCGCAAGCCGCTGCCGCGATGCGTCCCTGGCCTAGTCCCCCGCCGACGGCTGCGATGGCTACGCCAAAGCCCACCGCCAGCACCAGCGTTGTCGGATTAACCGGCGCCTTGGCCGGCTCCCCGCCCTGCGCGAATGCCGCCGGGGCGATCATCATCACCGCCACCAGCGCCAGTACAACAATTGCTGCTTTCTTCATAGACTTCCTCCTCGTGAATTGCCGCCAGGAGGTGGTTCCCGGACACCGTGCAGCCGGGCTCACACTGAAACGGCCACAAAAACCTTGCCGACCAAGTTGTAATGACGACCTTCAGGGCGTCCCAGCGAGCGAAACGAGGCAGTTACGTCCCCAAGAATCGCCCCTCTCGGGGCTGGGTCGCGCTGAAGCGCAGCCCCTACAACGGCTTTAGTGCTCATCCGCCGTCGCCAATCCAATGTACACGGCGGGCAAAATGGTGAATACGTAGGTCTGTATCACGGAAACGAAAATGTGCAGCCCAATGAAAGCGATGGGAATCACCGCAGGCAAAATACCCAGAATCACGCCCAGAATCGGAGACTTCTCCCAGCCCCACACTGCCGGTCCCGCGAACAATCCCAGAAACAGCCCGTAAATCATGTCGCTGGCGAAAATGTTGGCCCAAAGTCGCACAGTGAGCGACAGCAACCGCGCCGTGGTGCTCAGAATTTCCACCGGAAAAATCAGCGGAACCAGCCACCAATCCAGGCCGCCCGTAAAAGTCTTCACATAGCCCAACGGCCCATGATGGCGAATGCCCTGCCAGTTGAAATACAAAAATGTGATGATGGCGCAGGCCAAAGGTACGGTCGCATTGGCGGTGGGCGAGGTGAAAAACGGAAAAACGCCAAAGAGGTTGGCAATCAGAATAAACAGCGCCACGCTGCCGACCACGGGCACGTAACGTTCCCAGTGATGCCCCGCGTTCTCTTCCAGAACGTCATTAATCCCAAAACCCAGCGGATTCGTGAGTAAAAACTCCGCAACTTGCTGCGAAGCGCCCGGCCCCTCGACCGACAACCGCGAACGAACAAAAAGCGCCAGCAAAGTGCCCACTACGAGCACCAGCAGGCCCATCACAACGTGTTCCGGAATCGGCAGTTGAGGATTTTCAGGCCGAATATGCAAAGCGGAAAGCAGGGCCAGCGCCGCCCCGCCCAGGTAGTGATTCACCAACAACGTAATCCAGCTTGCGTGCTCTCCCATTTTCAACGACGCCCCCGAGCGGGGCCCTCGCTCCTATCGTTCAGAATGCCAGAGTTCGTACACACTTGCGGCAATCGCCGCGGCTGCTAAAGCGCACATTCCCACTACCATGCTAGCAAGGGGAACCCTAAGAACCTTAAAAATAACATACACAATCAGAGCTATCAAGGCGTAGCGGAACACCGCGCTGAAGTAAGCGCCAAGCGGCACGCGCGGCTTCTCAGCGCCGGCCTGCGCCGCGGAAGCCGCCACCAGCGCGTCCAGCCCCTTACGTAGCCACCGAAAATTCAGCCAAGCCAGCACCGCCCCGATGAGCAATCCTGCCGCCCACAATCGACTCCCGGCAACAGCAGCGGCCGCGCAAGCCGCACTTCCGAACAGCAGCGTAAGCCAAGCAATCTGCCGCTCGGTCTGAAGCCCAGCTTCGACCTCGGCATGGTTCGTAGGATCGGGAGTTATCGGAATGAGCAGGCACCCGTAGCGGCCGCCGACTGTGGCGAACGCTTTTGACTTATGGCGCGCCGAGGATCAATTGTCGCTCTGCGCCAACCGCCGCAAAACTTCTTTCAGTCCGCCGGCAAATCCCAGCGCACCTAGGATCAGCGTGAAAATCCATTTCGTGTGCAGCCAATGATCCAAAAAATATCCCAGCACGCCGCCAAGCAACACCGCGCCAACAATCGTAAACGGTAACTCCATCGCCAGCGCCGTCTGCGAAGAATACTTCTTCGCCTTCGCAATCTCCGGCGATTTCGGCTTGTCGCTCTTCGGCGCTTCGTCCAATTGCGCTCCCTAGTCCGAGACCCAGACCTTTTCTACTTCTCTTCCATTCCAGGCGTAGACGATCGCCCAGGATCCATAGCCACAAAATACGATAACAGGATTGGTCGCATGGATCGTCTTGATGCCGTCACCGTACATTCCCTCATATTTTCCTGGCCCTTCGCGCCACACTACGGGCGTCCCATCAGTAGTCTCCAAAGAGCGAATATCCCACTCGCCGTCTAGTTGACGGGCTACTATGAGTTCCGCTTTCGTCTTTTTGGGATCCGTTCCAGAGATCAAGACCAGAGCCCAGGTGGGCTTCCCGTCACCGTAGAAGTTGATTTTTACCAAGCCCGGGCATCGGGATCCGTGGTCCTTCTTGTAGAGTTTCCTGTCATAGTCATCGAGGTCAGCCAAACTGACCAAGTGAGCGCCCTGAAATTTCGGTGAGATTTTGCTATCGAGTCCCTGCGGCAATGCGCAAGGATCAATGGGCGCAGCAGTTGCGACTTCACCGCGCGCAAGCAGAGTCAAAGCAAGGGAGGCTATCAACTGGAGTCTCATAAGCGATTTTTGCGTGTTCACTTCTCGAAGAGGAGTTCGCCGGCGCGTTGTGTGGCTTTCACCACGGCTTTGATCAGCGTTACGCGCAGCTTCCCTTCTTCGAGTTCGAGGATGCCGTCTATCGTGCAGCCTGCGGGCGTGGTCACCGCGTCTTTTAGCAGCGCGGGATGATCGCCAGTCTCCAGCACAACGCTGGCCGCACCCTTCATCGTTTGCGCCGCGAGCAGCGTGGAAACGTCGCGCGCTAAACCGACCTTCACACCTGCTTCCGCTAGCGACTCCAGAATGATGTAGGCAAACGCTGGTCCGCTGGCGGAAAGACCTGTCACCGCATCCATGTTCTTTTCGTCGACGACCACGGTGCGCCCCACGGCGTCGAACATCGTGCGCGCCATCTCCAAATGCTGCGCTGCAGCGTGCGAGCCGCGGCAAATCCCGGTCATGCCGCAACCCACCGCGCACGGCGTATTAGGCATGGCGCGAATCACCGGAACTTTTCCGCCAGTGTGCTGCTCGATATAAGTGGTCGGCACGGACGCCGCCACGGAAATCACCAACGTTCTTTCGCTCAGCTCCGGAGCAATCTCTTTCAGCACTTCACCGACAACTTGCGGCTTCACGCCCAGCAGCACGATGTCCGCGCCGTGCATGGCCTTGCGATTCTCCGTGGTCACCGCAACGCCGAGTTCCTTCGCCAGCGACGCGGCTTTTTCCGCGTGCTTCACCGTCGCCGTCACGCGCGCAGCATCAAACAATCCCTGTTTCAGGTACGCACGCAGCAAAATCCCGCCAAGCTTCCCAGTCCCCAGAACCGCCAATCTCTTACCAGCAAGCTTCTGTGCCATAGTCCAAGCATTGTTGACGACGCGCGCGGTCGCGTCAACTCCGTTTAGGGCGCGGCTACACGAAGCCGGCGCTTCGAGTTGCCCGGCCTTCGAGTCGTCCGTCTTCGAGTAGAATAGTGCGCCCATGAAACTGCGATTTCACACCAGGGACTCCTCGACCGTTCACCGCTACGCGTTCTTGGCGGTCCTGCTCGCTCTCAGTGCGCCGATATTTTATTCGCATGAAACGGCTTCGCACGAAGCGTTGTCGCCCGCGAACCGTGCGGAACGCAGAACCGATGTGAGTGTGCCGATGCGCGACGGCGTGACGCTTCGCGCCGACATTCTGCTTCCGAGCGCCGAAGGCAGATTTCCCGCGCTGATCTATCGCACTCCGTACGGCAAGCACTTCGCGCTGCAGGAATACAAGACGTTCGAGAAAGCCGTCGCGCGCGGTTACGCCGTGGTCGTGCAGGATGTTCGCGGACGCTATGCCTCCGACGGCCAATTCGTCGCTTACCAAAATGAAGGGCGCGACGGTTACGACACCATCGAGTGGACTGCGCAGCAAGCTTGGTGCGACGGCAATGTTGGCACCTTCGGGCTTTCCTACCCCGGTGCGGTGCAATGGCTCGCCGCCGTGGAAAATCCTCCGCACCTGAAGGCCATGGTGCCGGCCATGACGTTTTCCACGCCGCGCAATTTCTTTTATTCCGGCGGCGTGTTCGACGGCTCCTGGCTCGAATGGATCTGGATGAACATCGCGCCGGATATTCGACGCCGCAAAAATCTTTCTGGCCCTAAAACCTACGAAGAAGCTGCGGAAACCTGGAAGCGCGAGCACGAACGCCTGCAAACATTCCTTCCCCAGCGCGACTTGCCCGAACTGAAAGACGTCGCGCCTTTTTATTACGAATGGCTTGCGCATGCGCCCGCCGACCCCTGGTGGAACTGGGCGGAACTCCGCAATAAATACGAGCACGTACATGCCGCGGTGCTGAATCTCTCCGGCTGGTACGACGAAGCGTACGGCCCCGATGGTGCTACAACCAATTTCAATGGACTTCTGAAGGAGCGTCGCGGCGAGAAAGATTCGCGCACACGCACGATCATCGGTCCGTGGACGCACGGCGGCCAGGAAAAAACGCGCGCGGGCGAGCGCGAATTCGGCCCGAGCGCAGCGATCGATTACGACGAACTTATTTTGCGCTGGATGGACCGCTACGTCCGAGGCATCGACAATGGGGTCGATCGCGAAAAGCCGGTGCGTCTCTTCGTGATGGGAAAAAACAGTTGGCGCGACGAAGACGCGTGGCCAGTCGCGCGCACTAATATGCAAACGTATTACCTGCGGAGCGAATCGACCACCGCCCGGTTCGCCAGGCTAAACCAAACCGCGCCAAATAGGCCTGGGAGCTACAACGAATTTATCTCCGACCCTGCGCATCCACTCAGCGATCCCTACAGCGCCTACGGCGCGCATGACTATCGCTCGCTCGCGGGGCGCAAAGACGTCCTTGTGTACGACAGCGACCCGCTGCTGGCCGATACCGAAGTCACCGGACCGATTCGCGCCGAAATTTATGTTTCCGCGGACGTGCCCGACCTCGATCTATGGGTGCGGCTGCTTGATGTCGCTCCTGATGGCAAAGCATTCAATCTCATGAGCCCAGGATTGGACGTCCTGCGCGCGAGCCATCGCGATGAAAAGCCGCAACCGGAATTGCTCAAGCCTGGCGAGATTCATAAGCTGACTCTCGACCGCATGCGCACCAGCAATATGTTTCGCGTCGGCCATCAAATTCGCATTCAGATTTCGGGCGCCTTCTTCCCGCACTTTTCGCGCAACCTGCAAACCGGCGAGTCGGAAGTAACTTCGTCCGCAATGTGCCCCGCACATGTGCGGATTTATCATGACCCGGATCACCGTTCGCGTATCGAGTTGCCCATCATTCCCCGCTGAAGTCCCCCGCTGAAGCCCCGCCGAAAGCGAGTTGATGCAGGCGACACAGGCTACACCGCGAGCCGCACAGCTGTCGCGCCGCAGTGACACAATATGAAGCGAGCGATATGGCCCAGCTCAAAAATTCGCTTTCGGCTGCGGGTGAAGACTGCGCCGCGCCGCCGTCAGGCTTGGCTGGCCTTCTGCATGGATTAATTTCGTTTTGTCTCGAAGGCGGAATTCATCTGTGGGTGCGTCTCACCGGCAGGCTGGTGCGCAAGAGCGATGCTCCCTGGCTTGCAAGCCCGCTAGGCGGCAGGGAGCGCATCGGCACCGGCATTTACGAGCGCGTGGCGCAGACCGAGGGTTTGCTAATCCGCACGCCGCCGCACGCCGGACTCCTCGAACATTTCAATGTTCTCCGCGGCGCGAACTTCAATCCCGATGCGGTGCATCCGGATATCCGCCACTTTTACGAGCACGCCGCGGAGTACCAACTCGACGTGTGGAGCGAAGTCTCGCTGACCGGGCGATTTTTCCTGTGGCTGCTGGTGGAGTTCATCAGCCGCCGCATGGATCAGCTCAATTTTCCGATCTCTTCGTTGGAAGTGGCTAAAGGAATGACCAGCGAAGTGGTGCAGCTTCTTGAGCCTGCCTCAGGCCGAATCGTGAACACCGGCTGGCTGCGGCGGCTGAAATCTTCCGGGCGCGTGATTTACGCCGGCTTGTACTCCGCAACGCAACTGCCGGATGAGGCGGGGCCATGCGTGAAGGTTACGTTTCCTTGCCGCGGGAGCGCGAACGTTTATCTGAATCCTTTAGCGCACCCCGATGGATCGTTTGGCCTGGTGTCTTCGGGTTCGGCCTTTGGGCGCACCGGCTTCTATCGCATGATCGACGGCGGGCCAGATCATTACATCGTGCGGCACGTTCGCTCACTGCGCGAGCTGTTCCATGTGTATGTGGACACGGAAGGAGTGCTGCGCACCGATCACACCGTGTTTTTCCTGGGACTCACAATTATTCGGCTGCACTACAAGATGACGCGCGCTTCCGTTCCCCACCATCCCGCACAAGGTGAACAAGATCTCATCGCCGTCGAAGACATACTCTGACGTCCAAGATCAATCGTGCCGGGCGCCGTGCAAAACGTGGACGGCGTGAGGGAGCAAGTGCGCTACGGCTTCGATCGATTCCGTGGCGCCCTTGGGACTTCCCGGCAGATTTACTATGAGAGTTTTGCCGCGACTAGCGGCTACCGCTCGCGACAGAACCGCCGTTGGCGTCTTCTCCAAGCCTTTGCGGCGCATCTCTTCTGCGATTCCCGGAATCACCCTCTCGGCAACTGCTTGCGTAGCCTCCGGAGCATTGTCGCGCGGGCCGATTCCAGTGCCACCGGTGGTGAGAAGCAAGTCGAGGCGTCCCGAATCCGCGAGCTCGCGCAACTGCTCGCGAATGGCGGCGAGATCGTCCGACACTCGCAGCGTCGCAACGATTTCCCATCCCAGGCCGCGGCAAAATGCGACCACCGCGGGGCCGGAAAGATCCTCCCGCTGACCTCGCGAGACGGAATCACTGATGGTAAGGACTGCGACACGCATGGGCGGGATTATTGCGTCTCGACGGCGTCGCGGCTAGCTTCATCCATCAACCGCATCGCCTCCATGAGCAGGCCGGTAGTGTTTTTCGTGGTGGTGGTGCGTGTCGATTCATTGGCGGCGTTGAAATCGATCTCAAACTCGCCTTCAGTCCACAAAATCACTTTGTAGACGGCGTCATCGCCTTCGATTTTGCCAATTTTCGCGTCGCGGCACTGCCCTGAAGTGAAATACAGCTCGCACTGTTCGCTGCCTTTGCGCACTACCAGGCGGCAGGATTTCTGGCCCAGCTCCAGCGATTGCAGCAGGTCGGTCATGCTCATTTCTTCGAGGCGGCCTTGAATAATGCCGGGACGCGCGGCGTGTTTCTGCATTTTTTCGAGGTGCAGGCGGTCCACCACTTTTTTCGTGATGCGCACAAGATCTTTTACGAGGAATGGCTTGGCGATGAATTCTTCAACGCCGTCGACCAACGGACGCAAGCGCTCTTCGATATCCGCGCGGCTGGCCATGAACAAAAACGGGATGTGCCGGGTCTTTTCGCGGCTGCGAAGCTTGTCGAAAAGCTGGCGGCCATCGAGCCCGGGCATTTTGTAGTCGCAAAGGATCACGTCGGGAGGATCATCCACGGCTTTCAGCAGTGCGTCGCCGCCATCATGCGCGACCATAATATCGCAGACGTGCTCAATTCCCCGAAACACCAGCTCCAGCACGAGCGGATTGTCCTCCACCAGGAGCAACCTGACGGTGGTTTTTCCGGAGGCAGGACTCATCGCTGGCGGCTCCGTGGAGCGCGCCGCAGCGATGGCTCTTCACGATGGAAATCGCCGCTCTTTCCGCCGGTTTTTTCAACCAGGTAGATATCGGTGATCTCCATCCCTTTGTCCAGGGCTTTGCACATGTCGTAGACCGTGAGGGCTGCGGCAGTAACCGCCACCAAAGCTTCCATTTCCACGCCGGTTTGCGCGGTCGCGACTACCGTGGAGTGAAGTTCCACGCCATTTTCACATAGGCGCGCAGTCACATCAATGTGCGTCAGAGGGAGAGGATGACAAAGAGGTATCCACTCCGCAGTGCGTTTTGCGGCGGCGATCCCGGCGATGCGCGCGACTTCCAGGGGATTGCCCTTGGGATTCTTGAGGCGGCGCACGGCGGCCACAACGCGGGGATTCATTTTTACGAAGCCGTGCGCTTTAGCGGTGCGCGTGGTCACTTGCTTGGCGGAGACGTCGACCATCTGCACTTCGCCGCGTTTTCCGTAGTGCGAGAGTTTTGGCATCGGCTTACTTTACTCAGGAAAAGCAAAAGAACTAACACACAGATCACTGAGAGCACAGAGGTCACGCAGAAGCATCAAATTACATCCTTGCGCAGCAGAATGGGAACGCTATCTCCGATGTTAACCTGCCCGCGATCCGCAGCGACTACCAAGAAGCAGTTCGCGCGCGCTAGTGCCGCTATGTCGCCTGAACCTTGCCAGGGCAGCGCTTTTACTACCGGGGTTGCGCCACGCCATTCGACTCGGGCGGGGAGAAAGTGCGCCAGGCCTTGCTTTTCGTTCAATGCCCCACCGAGCCGCGCTTCGACAAGCGGCAAATCGCGCGCAGAGGCGCCGCTCAGCAAATCAACGGCGGGAACAACGAACAACTCGAACGTTACCATTGTGGAGACAGGGTTGCCCGGAAGCCCGAAGACAAATGTGCCTCCGCATTTTCCGAATACTGCCGGCTTTCCTGGGCGGATAGCGACGGCGTCAAAATAAAACTCCGCGCCCAAATCTTTCAGCACGGTTTCCACTAGGTCGTACTTTCCCATCGAGACGCCGCCGGAAAGGACGAGCACTTCTTCCAGTAAACCGCGCGAGATCTTCTCACGAAGATAGTCGATGCGATCGGCGGCGTTTCCCAGCAGGACAGGTTCGCCGCCCGCGAGCTGCACTTGCGCGGCCAGGGAAACGCTGTTGCTGTTGCGAATCTGAAACGCGCCGGGCTCTTGATCGACTGAAACCACTTCATCGCCGGTGGAGAGGATGGCAACGCGCGGTTTGCTGGCGCAGCGGAGTTGCGACGCGCCGACCTGCGCGGCCAACGCGAGCTCTGCGTAGCCCAAGCGTATGCCCGGAGACAGCAGGGTCTCGCCGCACTTCGCTTCGCTGCCGCGCGGCACGATGTTTTGTCCCGGCTGCGCGGCGCGCTCGAATCGCACCGAATCGCCATCGCGGTTCGTGTGCTCAATCATCACAACGGCATCGGCGCCAGGAGGAACTGCCGCTCCGGTCATGATCTGCACGCAGGTGCCGGGAACCAGCGGCTGCGTGACCGTGTCGCCCGCTTTGATTTCTGCCACGCAGCGCAATGTCGAACTGGGTGTGGCCTCCGCAGCTATGACGGCGTAACCATCGCGCGTGGAACGATGGAACGGCGGATACTCGCGGTCCGTCTTCACCTCTTCCGCGAGCACGAAGCCGAGCGCATCCCACACGCTAATGTTTGCGGTGGCGAGCGGACCTCTTCCCTTTTCTACCTGTTCGATGACGGTGCGGCGAGCTTGCTCGTAGGTGAGCATGGTGGAGGGTTCATTTAGACTGCGCGACTTATTCCAGCCAGCGCGCGAGCTGCGTGCCTTGCGGCACGATCGTGGCGTCGCGCTCGGGGCCCGTGGAGATCATGCCGATTTCCACCTGCAGGAAATCGCCGATGAAACGCATGTAATCCACCGCGGCCTTGGGCAGTTTCGCATGTTCCTTCACGCCGTAGGTTGATTGGCACCAACCGGGCAAAGTTTTATATTCCGGCGTGACGCGCTCGTACTCTTCGGCCAGCGCAGGCATCTCGCGCAGCGGCGACCCTTTGTATTTGTAGCCGACGCAGACTTGGATTTCGCGCTGCGTGTCGAAAACGTCCAGCTTGGTGACCACCAGCGAATCGATGCCATTGATCATTTTCGCGTAGCGCAGCACAGCGAGGTCGAGCCAGCCACAGCGCCGCGGGCGTCCCGTAACCGCGCCAAATTCCTTGCCGCGCTCGCGGACCTCGCGCGCTTCCAGGTCGGGCATCTCGGTGGGAAATGGACCGGAACCGACGCGCGTGGTGTAGGCCTTGGAAACGCCGAGGACATGCTTGATTTTTGTTGGCGGCACGCCAATGCCGGTGGTGGCACCGCCGGAGGTTGCGTTCGAGGAAGTAACGTACGGATATGTGCCGTGATCAATGTCCAGCATGGTGCCCTGCGCGCCCTCGAAGAGCACGGACTTGCCTTCGTCGAGCGCGCGGTTCACGAGTTCGGCGGTGTCGCAAATGTAAACGCGAATCTTTTCGCCGAGCCGCAGTGTTTCTTCCGCTTCGTGGGAAAAATCGATGTCCGCGCCGTAGGCGCCCTTGGCGAGGCGATTTTTCTCGGCCATCACACGCGCGGCTTTTTCGCGGAAGAGCGCGGGATCGAGTAGATCACAAACGCGCAGGCCGCGACGCGCCATCTTGTCTTCGTAGGCGGGGCCAATGCCGCGCGAAGTGGTGCCGATTTTGTTTTCGCCGCGAGCGCTTTCGGCGGCGCGGTCGAGTTCGCGATGGTAGGGAAAAATCAGGTGCGCGCGATTGCTGAGGTGCAGGCGGCCCTTCACGTCCACGCCAGCTTTTGAGAGCGTTTCAATCTCCGCGACGAGAGCGGCGGGATCGACTACGACACCGGCGCCAATCACCGCTTGCTGCTTGGGGCGCAGAATTCCGCAAGGGATGAGCTGTAGGACGAAGCGATCCTTGCCGATGATCACGGTGTGGCCGGCGTTGTGTCCGCCGGCAACGCGTGCGATGTAATCGAAAGCGCCGGCGAGATAATCGACGACCTTGCCTTTTCCTTCGTCACCCCACTGCGCGCCGACCACCACGACTGATTTCATGCGGAGCCTCACTCGCACGCGTCTTGCAGCCTGCCGGCCGTATCACCCGCACCCTTCCCTCAGCGATTCTGAGAAGGAAATGTCAGGTGGGAATTGCACGAAAACGACAGAATCAGCATCGTACGCTGCACTCGCCTTGAGCGCAAGCGCAGGCCAGGGGAAAGAAAAAGCCTTAACACAGAGGGCACGCCAGAGCACAGAGTTCACCGAGAGAGAGAGAGCTTTAGCGCTGGATGCTGCTGATTTCCGGGTAGCGGTAGCAAGTCACGGCGTGGTCGTTCACCATGCCGGTGGCTTGCATTAGCGCGTAGCAAATCGTGGAGCCGACGAAGCGAAAGCCGCGCTGCGCCAGATCCTTACTTAGCGCGTCGGACTCCTTCGTTCGCGCGGGGACTTTACGTTTCCACGCATTTTGCTTGGTCTTGCCGTTCACGAAACGCCAGACGTAAGCATCGAAGCTGCCGAATTCCTGCTGAATTTTCAGAAATGCCCGCGCATTGCTTATAGTGGCTGCGATTTTCAGGCGATTGCGAATGATGCCTGGATCGGATAATAACTGCCGCACCTTTTTCGCGCCGTAGCGCGCGACCTTCTCCGCATCGAAGCCATCGAACACTTCTCGATAGCGTTCGCGCTTGCGCAGCACGGTGTCCCAGCTCAGACCCGCTTGCGCGCCTTCGAGAATGAGCAGCTCGAACCATTTGCGGTCGTCGTGCAGGGGCACGCCCCACTCTTCATCATGATAGGGAATGTTCCATTCATTGCTGGCCCAATGGCAGCGAACGAGTTTTTGTGAAGGGGAGGGCATCTGCGTTTTATACCAGAAAGATGGTTTGTGCTGCATGTCAGAACGGAGACAAATGGCCAGACAATGGAAAGGGCGTGCCCTGAAGACACGCCCGATGAGAATTCGACGTTGCTGCTAATTGCCACCCGCACCGGAACGCAGATTAAGCGGTTGGTGCCGGTGTGGCCGGTGTAGTCGGTGTGGTCGGCGCAAAGTGGCGCTCGAGCGCCTTGGTGATCTGCTCTTTCGGCACTGCACCGACGATCTGCTCGACGACTTGCCCATTCTTGAAAACGAGCAGCGTGGGGATGCCGCGAATGTTGTAGCGGCCCGCGGAGTTCATCGCTTCATCGACGTTGAGCTTGGTCACTTTGAGCTTGCCCGCGTAGTCGTGCGCGATCTCGGCGACCGTGGGCGCCAGCATGTGACACGGACGACACCATTCCGCCCAAAAATCGACCATGACGGGCTGTGCGTTGCTTGCCGTCAAAACTTCCAGTTCAAAATTTCCATCGTTTACCGCCAGGATACTATTGTCGGCCATGTTGTTTGTCCTTAAGGGCTTACCGAAGCAAGCTCCTTTTAATCTCCCCAACCAGCCTAATTAGATGTTGCAACAGGCTTTTGGTTTCTCGGCGCCGGAGCCGTCTCCGGTACAGGCGGCAGGCCCCGTGCCGTGCGCGCCGCGGCGTAAACCTTGGCGTATTCCACCGCGGAACCCTTCCAAGAAAAATCCTTCGCCATGCCGTTCAGTTGAATGCGCCGCCAAATGCGCTCGTCCATGAAGAGATGCAGTGCCTGACGCACACTGCGAATCATCGCGGTGCCGGAATACTCCACGAACTTGAAGCCGGTTCCGGTGCCGTGCTCGATGTCGAACGCTTCAATCGTATCATCAAGCCCGCCGGTGGCCCGCACAATCGGCACCGTACCGTACTTTAAGCTATAGATCTGGTTCAAGCCGCAGGGCTCGTAGCGCGACGGCATCAGGAACATATCGGCGCCGGCTTCGATCTTGTGCGCGATGGCGTTGTCGTAAGCAATCTTCACGCCGACGCGTCCGATATAGGCCGCGGCGAGCGCGCGGAAGAGCTCTTCATATTTGCGTTCGCCGGTGCCGAGCACGACCAATAGCAAATCTTCGTGCATCAGCGCGTGCGCTTTTTCGGCAATGAGATCAAAGCCTTTTTGGTCGGCGAAGCGCGACACGATGCCTATCACCGGCTTGGCCAAATGCTCGGAAGGCAGCTCGAAGAGGTCCAGCAGCGCTTGCTTGCAAACTTGCTTACCGCTGAGGTCTTTGGCGGAATATTTCGCGGCGATGAATTTGTCTTTTTCTGGGTTCCAGAGCGTGTAGTCCACGCCGTTCAGGATGCCGACCAGCCGGTCCGCGCGGCCGCGGATGACGCCGTCGAGTCCATAGCCGTATTCTCGCGTCTGAATTTCCTGCGCGTATTTGCGGCTGACGGTGGTGAGGTAATCTGCGAAGACGAGGCCGCTCTTGAGAAAATTCACGCTGCCGAAGAATTCGATACCGCCGGGATGAAAGACGCCCACGGGAATGCCGGCGCGCTCGAGCGCTTCCCTACCGAACAGCCCGTGATAGCCCATGTTATGAATGGTGAAGACGACCGGGATATCTCGCACCAACGGATCATCGCCGTAGGACGTTCGCAGCAGCACCGGCACCAGAGCGGACTGCCAGTCGTGGCAGTGGACTACGTCGGGAGGCCAGACATGCTTGGCGATTTCGATGGCCGTGCGGCAGAACTCGCTGTAACGTTCGGCGTTGTCGGGATAATCGCCGGCGATGCCGCCATACAGTCCATCGCGATCAAAATAGGCGGGGTCATCTACGAAAAAATAGCGGACTCCGCTGATCACGGAACCATCAGCTACGGATGGAAAACGGAGGCGCGTTCCGCCCATCGGAATCGTGACGCTGGGCACGATCACGGAATTAATCTTCGTTCCGCTGTAGCGGGGCAGCACCACCGCGACCTCGTGTCCTAGGGCGACTAAGGCTTTTGGCAAAGCCTCGACCACGTCCGCGAGGCCGCCGGTCTTGGAAAAGGGCAGGCCTTCCGATGCCACGAAGAGGATTCGCACTGTGCTCCTGGGAAAGAGTTGCGAAGTAACGCTATCCGACGCCACCACTGTCGTCAAGCAGCCTTGCACGTATAATGTGCCTCCACAGAATGAGCGCTAACCAATGAAACTGATTTTCATCTCCGGCTTGCCGGGCGTCGGTAAGCTGACGGTTGCGAAGGAGCTGTCTGCGTTTACGGGATACAAACTGTTTCACAATCATCTCGTGGTCGATTTGCTGCTTTCGGTCTTTGAATTTGGCAGCCCGCAATTTATCGAGCTGCGCGAGTCGATTTGGCTTTCGGTTTTTGAGCAGGCCTGTCGCGCGGGGTTGCCTGGCCTGATTTTTACTTTCAATGCGGAGAACACGGTTCGCCAATCGTTCGTCGCAAAAGCACAGGAGACGCTTGCTGCGAACGGCGGAACGATTTGCTTTGTGGAGTTGGCTTGCGACGAGGAAGAACTGAGGCGGCGCATGGACACGCCATCACGCCGGCAGTACACAAAGCTCACGTCGTGGGCGAAATACCAGGAGCTGAAGGTCGCCGGCGCGTTTTCCGCTCCGAAGTTGCCCACGCCCGCGCTAGTAGTGAACACCGGAAGGCTCGATCCGAAAAGCGCCGCGCTCCAGATTGCCAAGGAATGCGGCCTGGAAGACTAGATCTGAGTCAACAACTTCACAGCAGTACCGGAAGGTGAAGAGTTTTACCACGGAGTTGACAGTTGACAGAGGACACAGAAGAAGAATGGCTCGTCAACGCTTAGGCCAGCATTTCCTCGCCGACGCCGGCTGGCGCGAAGAGATCGCACGCGCGATTCGTGTTTCACCGCAATCCATCGCGCCTTCATTGCCTGTCGATTCCGTGAATTGGTGCTGGATCGAAATCGGCGCCGGCCACGGCGAAATGACCGAGCAGCTCGCTTCCACGGGCGTGCCGGTGCACGCCATTGAACTCGATCCCCAGCTTGCGGCGAGTCTGAAGCGGCTCGCAAAACGCTTCCCCAACGTGGAGGTTACTTCGGCGGACATTCTGGAAACGGATATCGCCAAGATTGCTGCAGGGCGGCGCGTACGGATTTATGGCAATCTGCCCTACTACATCACTTCGCCGATTTTGCATCACCTTTTTGCCAGCGCAGAGCTCATCGAGGAAATTCACATAGTGATCCAGCACGAAGTCGCGCTGCGGCTGGCGGCCCAGCCGGGAACGCGCGACTACGGTTATCTCTCCGTGCTGACCCAATATTTCTCGCGGCCCGAACTCGTGCTGGAAATTCCGCGCGGCGCATTCCGCCCGCCGCCGGAAGTCGACTCTGCCCTGGTCACCCTGCGCTTGCCGGGCCAGCGTGCAAAGCTCCCGCAGATCAATGAAACTTCGTTCTTAGAGTTTGTGAAATTGTGCTTCTCGCAGAAACGCAAGACGCTGGTGAATAATCTGAAAGCACGCATGAAGACCGAACTGGTCCGGCAGGCTCTGGCGAACTTGCGGCTGCGCCCGGATGCGCGCGCCGAACAGCTCTCTGTCGCACACTTAGCCGCGCTTATGGAGCAGCTGGAAATGCGGTGAGTGGAACTAGCTCATGCTTTCTCTTTTTTCTGCGCAGCGACCAAACGATCGGGATAGTCGCTCATGATGCCGTCGACGCCCGCATCGATCAGCAAGCGCATGTGCGCGGGATGGTTCACCGTCCAGCACACCACTTGTAAGTCCTTCTTTCGCGCTTCGGCCAGCAACGCCGGCGTCACCAGGTCGCCGCGCACGGCCAACTGGCGCGCGCCGACCTGCACTGCGCGCTCGACCGGTTTCTCGATTTGCCCGTCGTACAACACGCCGGTCATTAGCGTCGGCTCGACCTTGCGCAGCGACTCGAGAATTGCCACGTCGAACGAAATCACCACGGTGCGCGGAATTTCTCCCGATTCGCGCAGCGCACCGATCAAAGCGTGTTCGCCACCCCACGAGCCGCTAGGTTTCAACTCCAGATAGAACACGACATCATGTTTCTTGGAAAATTCGACAATTTCCTCCAGCGTGGGAATGCGCTCGCCGGCAAATTCGCTGCCGAACCAGGAGCCAGCGTCGAGGCGACGCAACTCCGCGAGCGTGAGGTCATGCACGGCGCCGCGCCCGCCGGTGGTTCTGTCCACGGTGGCATCGTGGATGGCCACGAAGCGCGCGTCGCGCGAAAGCTGTAAGTCCGTCTCGATAAATGCAGCGCCCAGGGAGACGGCTTTGCGAAACGCCGCCAGCGTATTCTCCGGCGCGTGCCCGGACGCCCCACGATGCGCAATCACCAACACAATACTCTCACCCACCGCTCCGTTTGTGGGGTTGCACGAAATCGCCCCTTTTACTATGCTAGCACCCGCTGCAAGGAACCCGCTTTGCAGTCCATTCCCAGGGTCCTGAATCTAAACAACTGCACTACCAGGAATTTCAACTCTAAAGAATTTCATATCAGGAATCTCACATAAGGAGACATCCATGCTGAAGAACCGAACCCGGTTCGGTACGGTCGTGGCGGCCCTTTCGCTGCTTATCGCTGCTGATATAACTGCCCTGAGTGTACCGCGGGGCGGTGAAGGTCAGCGAGAAACGAAATCGAATCAAAATCTGGTGCGCGAAGTTCGCCATCAACTTCTTTTGCTTCCCTACTACTCTGTGTTCGACAACCTGGCGTTCAAGGTGGATGGCGATCACGTCACGCTCGAGGGTCAGGTGACACGTCCCACGCTCAAGTCTGACGCCGAAGCTGCGGTTAAGAGCATCGAGGGCGTCTCCGGCGTCACCAACAACATTGAGGTGCTTCCTCCCTCTCCGATGGACGACCAGTTGCGCCGCGCGCTCTATCGCGCCATCTACGGCGACCCGGTCCTTTCCAAATACGGATGGTCTTCCATGCCTTCGATTCACATCATTGTGAAAAATGGGCATGTCAGTCTCGAAGGCGTTGTCGACAGCGAAACGGACAAGAATCTCGCGGGCTTGCGCGCCAACAGTGTGCCAAACGTTTTTGAGGTGAAGAACAACCTGATGGTCAACAGCAATCGTTGATTCCGGGGACCACGGTCCCTTTGTGCCAGCGCCGCGCGACATTGCAGCGGCCCTGTTTCATTTTCATCACGTAGTCCCGTGGCTCTTTCGCGCCGAACTGCACCGCGGCTGCAGCGCGCCCGCCTCTACCTTGCCTCGAAAGCGTTCGTACACAATCCAGCGTATAGCATCGTCCTTCGCAGTATTGGAAAGTGTGTTGCCCTCCTTCTTCGGCCGCGTGCCGACAAAAGAGCCGGTTTCGACCCTATATTCAGGATGATGAGCAGCGACCCTGCTCGGGAAGTTCCTAGTCCTAGGAGAGTAACTCTGTGCCGTTGGCGCCGGAGGCGGTTTCGATTGCAGGCGGGGCCCTCGTGACAGAGGATGTATATAGCTTATTATCATCGACTTATCAGCATGGCACAGCCTCACATTGGCCTGCCAATTGCCTCTTCGTCTAGGGAGACCGCCACCACGCTCCTGGAGAGCCAGCCGCGACGATGAACTAATGGCCACAACCAGCACCAAAGCGGGTCTCTCATTTACGCCTTCCGCGCTCTCCGACCGGCTCATGCCCGTAAATACGACGCCGCCCGGCTTCGATGCTATGCGCGACTTGCCAGCCGGGTTTCAGGAGTTCCTGACGCCTCTGCACGCCGCGCTCACGCTGCGCCAACGCGCGCTGATCGCTCGGCGCGAAACGGCGCTTCATGAAGCTCACGCCGGCAAGCAGCCGGACTTCCTGCCGCCCTCGGTCTCGACCATGCAGGCGTGGGGAATCGAGCTGCCGGAATGGTGCTTCGATCAGCGCAACCAGATGACCGGCCCGGCAGATGATGCCGAACTTGTCGTGAAAATGCTCAACTCCGGCGCTCCGGGCGTGATGCTGGACCTGGAAGATTCCAACGCCAACACCTGGGAGCATCTCACCGCCGGCATCCACAACGTTCTGGAAGCGCTCGCTGGCCGGCTCACCTATTTCGATAAAAAGCGGGACCGTACGGTCAGCATTCAGCCCAGCAAGACGGTCCTTCTAACACGCCCACGCGGCCTGCACCTGCATCAAGCCGGAGTTCTTCCAGGCGAGCTGCTGCCAGCTTCGCTGTTCGACATTGCGATGATTGCGTATCAAGTGGATCTCGCGGCCCTGAAGCATCCGCTTTGCTTCTACATCCCCAAGTCGGAATCCGCGGATGAAGCGCTGTGGTGGCGCGATCTCTTCCAAATGATTGCGCGCGCCAAAGGCCTTCCCGCCAATGCCATCAAGTGCATGGCGCTGGTGGAATCGCATCCATTGGCGTTTCAGATGGAAGAGTTCGCCTGGAATCTGCGCGAACACATACTGGGCCTGAACCTCGGCCGCTGGGATTACATGGCCAGCCTGATCCACTTCAACCATGAAAACCCCGAATGGGTTTTGCCGGACCGCAATACCATTCCGCACAACGTCGCTTTCTTCCAGAATTTGCGCACACTGATGCCGGAGATTTGCCACAAGCACGGCATGCTGGCCATCGGCGGCATGACCGCGCTTTATCCGAGCCGCGATAATCCGGAGCTCAACGCCCGCGCCCTTGCCGTTCTCGCCGAGGACAAAAAGAATGAAGCGTCCTGCTTGATGGACGGCGCGTGGACTGGCCATCCGGACCAGAACGAAATCGCCGTTACGCAGTTCCCTGCTCCGAATCAGCTTAATGCTCGTCCGAAGAATGCCGATCCACATCCCGACCTGCGCCCGCTACCCACCGGGGTCGGCAAGCGCACGCTGGCGGGCACGCGGGCAGCGATTCGCACCGTGATTCGCTACCGGAACGGCGTACTGAACGGCCGCGGCGCGAGCCTGCTAGACGGTTACATGGAAGACCTGGCCACCGATCGCATTTACCGGCTGATGATTGCGCAACGCATGAAGCACTCGGACACGGTTGAGGTTCTCGACGAGAATGGACAGGCAATTCGCCACACACCGGAGCTGATAACCGAGCTGTTTGACCAAGAGCGGGAGCGACTGCTGCAGGAAAACACCAAACAATCCGGGGACACGGCGCAGGCTGCCAGGCTTGCAGAAGCGCGCCGCATCAGCGAGGAGATGATTCGGCGCGGCGAGTTCAATCCCGTTTGAGTTCGAATTTTTTTGGCCTTACGGCCCAAATCAAGGAGATGCAATGTCACTGAACGGCAACGACGGAAACCACACGCAAAACGACCATTCCGACTGGGCCACGAACCCGCGGTGGTCCGCGACCACCCGCCCGTACTCCTATGCCGACGTGCTTCGCCTGCGCGGCACGATCCAGATCGAGTACACCTTGGCGCGGCTCGGCGCGGAACGCCTGTGGAACCTGATGCACACCGATGAGTACGTCCCTGCTCTCGGCGCGGTCACCGGCAATCAAGCCATTGAAATGGTGCAAGCCGGCCTGAAAGCGATCTATGGCAGTGGCTGGCAGGTCGCGGCGGACAATAACACCGCTGGAGACGTGTATCCCGATCAGAGTCTGTATCCCTGCGACAGCGCGCCGGCGCTGGTCAAGCGCATCAACCGGGCGCTGCTCCGTGCCGATCAGGTCGAGTCCGCGGAAGGCAAGCGGAGTGGGGTGTATTGGTTCGCGCCGATTGTGGCGGACGCCGAGGCCGGTTTCGGCGGCGCGCTCAACGCTTACGAACTGATGAAAGCGATGATCGAAGCGGGCGCCGCCGGCGTGCACTTCGAGGACCAGCTTTCTTCGGCCAAAAAGTGCGGACATCTCGGCGGCAAAGTTGTTGTGCCCATCCGCGAATTCATCGAGAAGCTGACCGCCGCGCGGCTGGCCGCCGACGTTTGCGGCGTGCCTACGATTCTCATCGCGCGCACCGACGCCAACTCCGCCGGTCTGCTATTGTCCGACGCCGACCCGCGGGACCGCGAGTTCATCCATGGCGAGCGCACCCCTGAAGGCTTTTATCAATTCCATGGCGGTATCGACGCGGCCATCGCTCGCGGCCTGGCGTATGCGCCCTATGCAGACATGCTGTGGTGTGAAACCTCGACGCCCGATCTCGCCGAAGCGCAGAAATTCGCCGACGCCATTCACGCCAAATTCCCCGGCAAGCTTCTGGCCTACAACTGCTCCCCGTCGTTTAACTGGAAAAAGAAGCTGGACGACGTCACCATCGCCAACTTCCAGCAAGAGTTAGGCAAGATGGGCTACAAATTCCAATTCGTGACGCTCGCTGGCTTCCACGCGCTGAACATGGGCATGTTCCACCTCGCGCGCGGCTATTCTCAGGCCGGCATGACCGCATATTCCAAGCTGCAGCAGGAAGAGTTCGCCGCGCAGGAACTCGGTTATCGCGCAGTCACGCACCAGCGTTTTGTCGGCACCGGCTATTTCGATGAAATCGCACAGGTCGTCTCCGGCGGCCATTCGTCGACAACGGCGCTGGCAGGCTCAACGGAAGCGGCGCAGTTCCACGGGCATCAGGAGGCCAACCGTCCTGCGACGCGATCCCTGTAAACGTGTCACGGGAGCGTTCGAGACCGTCTAGAAACAAAAAGGGCCGCTTGAGCGGCCCCTTTTCACAACCAGAAGCAAGTCTGCTGGTTGCAATTCTTACTGATTACTTCCGCTGGCCCCCGGCTGGGAAGTTTCCCCACCGGCCTGATCCCCCAAGCGGAGTTCATAGTTCTTCCCTTGGAAGAAGATCTGGGTGAGTGCGTTCTTGCCGTCTTCCGACTTCTTCGCAGCGTAACCATCGGCGGGGTTCTTCTCGCCGACGTTTACCACCTGCGCCGGCACCGAAGCTACGGTTTTCTTGCCGCTGGTGATATTCAGCTCGACCTTGGGACCTTCACCGTTCCATTCGACCTTGTACTCGCCCGGAGGCAACCGTTTGCCTTGCACGTCCACGCTGTCGTACAGGCGCAGCGTGCCCTTACCCGTACCTGCGGCAAAGGCGCTGGCCGCCAGCAGCAGCGAAGCTCCGGCTAGAGTGACTAGATTCCTCGACCCTTTCATCTCTTTGTTCCTTTCTGTTTGTCCTTGCGAAGACTCCTGCAAGAGGGTGTGCTCTCTACAGGGCGTCTTGGACTCGTTCAGTAGGATGCGCAGATAGCGCAGGTGTCACAAGAAATCGAGCCTGTAAGTTATAGATATTGCTATGGATAGCTATATTTTACATCCGTGTCGCGGTGGCTGCCAAACTTTCGTCTGAAAACCGTCCTTTTTTCGGGGGTGGCCCTCTGTGCCCTTCTAGTTCACGGGCCTTACTAAATGGGGACTACCGTACCATTCAAGCCTTCCTGGGTTTAGCCGATGATGACTGGGTATGGCGAGCCTTTACTTTTGCCAGCCCCACACGCAGAACCAGGGTATGTTGCGCGCCATCCTCAATCGCGAAGATTGCCAGCATCTCGCGGCGCCCGACGCGATCACCTATCTTGGCGAGGAATTCCCTAATCTGTCTAATGGCCACAAGCAGGAGCGAGATTTTGCCGTGCTGAAGGTGGACGCGGAAGAAGCGGACACGGAATGGCGCTCCGGCTTCTATCGTGTAGATGCCGACCTGATGGAACTGAACAGCGTGCTTCTAACCCTGGCTCGCTGAATTCCCGCGAATCGCAGACACATCGCTATCCCGTCGCAAATGCTTGCGCCCACACACCACCGGGGGAATAACGAAATTCTAGCTGCATTTCCCGCTGCCTAGGCTGAAAAATTCGATATTATATACGCCAAGTCTAGAACCACACGTGGGGACCAGCAAGTGGACATATCCCGAATGCACGCGCTTTTGCCCTTTCTGAGCCGTAACGCCCTTCCTGTACTTTTGTCAGCCCTGACCGTTAGTTTGAGCGGTGCGGTCATCGCGCAAGACAAAGGAGCCGCCCCGCCGGGAACCGCGCAGCAGGAACCGCCGGTCGTTCTGAAAGTAACCACTCGCCTCGTGACGGTGGACGTTGTAGCGCGGGACCGTCACGGAAATCCGGTCCGTGATCTGAAAGCGGAAGACTTCCAGGTTTTTGAGCAGAAGGGTGCGCAGCAAATTGCTTCCTTCCGCCTTGTAGACCGTTCGCTTTCCCAGGGCCCCGATGTAGAAAGGGCCGCGCTGCAAATACCCGCGGGCGTGTTCACGAACCTGGTTACCACACAGAAGCTGTCCGCGCCGCCGACGATTTTACTGGTGGACGGCCTCAACACCGATGCCGGTACGCAAATGCAAGCGCGGCAAAAAATGGTCCAACTGCTGGGTTCGGCGCCCACCGATGTTCCGGTCGCCGTTTTCTTGATGGGCAGGCGGCTTTACCTCCTTCAGAGTTTCACGACCGATACGAAGCTGCTGCGCGAGGCGGCGCAACGCGCGATGTCCGCCGAAGCGACGAATGTGCAGATTAAGGACCCGCGCGACGACCCATTCAGCAACTCCTCGTTGATGGACGAAATGGGGGGTTCGCCAGGCCAGAGCGACATTCCGGGCGGAGCGCCCGGCCCCATGCTCTCCGGCGGCGGCGGGAGCGGCGGAGGCACGCCTGGAGGGGCGGCCGCGGCGCTCATGGCCATGAAAGCGGCGCTGATGCAACGTTGGGAGAAGGAGCAGTACGCAGAGTCCGTGGATATGCGCGTCAAAATGACACTCGACGCGCTTCGCACTATCGCGCGACACGTCAGCGGGTATCCCGGGCGAAAAAATCTCATATGGATTTCGTCCGCGTTTCCGCTGGCCATTATGCCGGACGCGAGCGCCACGCTGGCCGCAAAGTTCACGGGCACGCGCAATTACGCGGAGGACATCTCGGGCGTCGCCAGCGCCCTGACGGACGCGCAAATCGCGGTCTACCCTGTTGATCCGCGCGGAATTGAAACCGAGCAGCAATTCGCCGCCACTACTACTGGCAGGGTCAGCAATCCTTTTTCGGAGGGCGCGACGCTGAATCGCGAAAGCGGCTTGCGTTTTGCGGATCAGCAGTCGATGAAGGACCTGGCGGCACAGACGGGCGGGCAGGTCTGTCTTAACAACAACGATCTGTCAAAGTGCATCCGGCGAGCGATCGACGACGGGTCCTCTTATTACGAATTGACTTATTATCCTGCCGACAAGAACTGGCGCGGCGAATTTCGCCGCATCTCCATCAAGGCCCGCCGATCCGGAGTGCAACTCTCTTATCGTGAAGGGTATTTCGCTCGCTCTTCCGATTCGACCATTGCCGCCGCGGAGGCCAAAGACACCGACTCGCGCGTGATGAGTGCCGCCTGCAATGACTTTCTGAGCGCGACATCTATCCTCATGTCCGCCAAAGCCGTTCCTCCTGATCAACCCGGGCAGGCCAAGTATTTTCTGGCGGTCGATCCCAATGCGCTTTCGTTCGGCGCTCCGGAAGGCGGCGTTCGTGCTTTGCATCTCGAACTCGGCGCCTGCATGTTCAACGCCCACGGGTCGCCTTTGCAGTATTTCCGCCAAAGCGTTGACCAGAAATTCAGCGAGTCCGAATATCGAGCAACGATTGCGAGCGGCATCACGCACACCATGTCGCTTGCGCCCAAGCCGGAAACAACACGGGTACGTCTGTTGGTCTGCGACACCGCTACGGGCATGATTGGCTCCGTCGATGTTCCCTACCCGGCCGAAACGTCCTCCTCTCCAGTGATCCAGGCTGAAAATAGATCCGATGCTGCTTCACAACCCCAACCAATCGCCTCGGCTCCCGACGCGAATCCCCCCGCGGGCACCCCTGCTCATGTCATAAAGTTCCACGACAAAGATGGCCGCACTGGAATTCTGCAGTGGGATATTCAGAAAATCTCGTATTCCGGCGACCTCTCGCCCGACGCCAGCGCCCGCGGCATGTTTGACTCGCTGTGGGGCAAATCCTACGCCTGCTATGCCGGAAAGCTTGTTTCTACGGCCGACAAGGCAACTCTGGCCAAGCAACCCCTGCACTTCAAGAGTGAAAATCATGGCGTCGACGTCTATCTCGACGGCGACGCCTCTGTGAAGTTTTCCGGCGACCTCGTCATTGATCCTAGCGTACGGCCGTTGTTCGAGGCCCTTCGCAGGCTCTATCAGTGCAAGTAGCTGATCCGCTGATCTGAGCCGCAGGCTTCGCCGCACATTAAAAGTACACAGTTCCGGGTATGGCTCGTACCCACGGCCTGGTGGTCTGCTGATAAGGTAGCCACAGGGCTGGAGTTAGCCCACCTTAGCGGCTAATCAGCCCCAGCAGGAGGGCTGCTATGGATACAAAGCTAGTCGTCATAGGCGTGATTGTGATTCTTGCGGTGGTTGGAGCGGTAACCTTGCTGCCGGACTTCATCCGCTACATGAAGATCCGCTCGATGTAGGCAGTCATTTGGCAACCATCCGGCCGTTGTTTCCCGGTTTCCGATTGTAACGCTGGCCTGGCAAGAATTGGCGCGCTTGCCGTTGAGAGGAGTCGAGTCTATCCTGATAGCACGGCCATGAATCGCGTCTATCTGGATCACAACGCCACTACGGCTGTCGAGCGGGAAGTGCTCGACGCCATGCTTCCGTATTTGTCGGGGGAGTATGGCAATGCCGCCTCGATCCACACCTTTGGCCAGAAGGCGCGCGCTGCGGTCGAAACGGCGCGCGAACAAGTCGCCGCGCTGATTGGCGCGCGTCCGCAGGAAATCGTTTTTACCAGTGGCGGCACGGAAGCTGATAACCACGCTATCTTTGGGGTGTCTCAGGCATTTTTGGCTGCGCTTCGCGACGTGGGCAGCTCTGCCGTTTCCAAGCACATCATCACTACCACGATCGAGCACGAAGCGGTTCTGAACACCTGCCAGGCACTCGAGAAGCACGGCGCTGCGGTCACGTATTTGCCCGTCGATCGACAGGGAGTCGTTTCGGCAAAGGCGTTGCGCCAGGCTCTCCGCGAAGAAACCGTGGTGATTACGGTAATGCACGCCAACAATGAGCTGGGCACGGTCCAGCCGCTCGAAGAAATTGGCCGCATCGCCGCGGACGCCGACGTCTACTTTCATACGGACGCAGTGCAATCCGCGGGAAAAGTTCCCATTGACGTGAACGCTCTCCGGCTGGACCTGCTTTCCCTCTCTGGCCACAAGTTTTATGCCCCGAAGGGCATCGGAGCGCTGTACATCCGCGGAGGCACGCGTCTGCAGCAGCTTCTGTATGGTGGGCACCACCAGCGAGGATTCCGCCCGGGCACGGAAAACGTAGCGGGAATTGTCGGCTTAGGCAAAGCCGCGGAGCTTGCCAGTAAGTCGTTGGCGGAAGATGCGGCGCGGGTTTCTGTTTTGCGTGACCGTTTGGAGCAAGGCCTGCTTTCGCGCGTGCCGCATTCAGAAGCAAACGGCGCGCGAGCCCCGCGCACTCCCAACACGACAAACATCACGTTCCCCGGGATAGAAGGCGAAGCCCTGGTCATCGCGCTGGACCTAAAAGGACTTGCGTGCTCGACAGGCGCGGCCTGCTCCTCCGGCGCCGTCGAACCCTCACACGTGCTGACCGCAATCGGTCTTTCGCCCGACGAGGCGCGCGCGAGCTTGCGCTTTAGCCTGGGCCGCCACACGACGCCTGCCGAGATCGACTTCGCGTTGGAAATTGTGCCGGCCGCCGTCGAACAACTTCGCGAACTCTCACCAGCCTATCGCAAGGAGACGGCAACGCGGTCGTAACCGGCGGTCGCATTTCAACCTCCCTGGGTAGAGCGCATGCTGCGCCACAGCTCGCCAAGGACTTGCCGCGCACCAAACACTCGTTTTCCCGTAAAATGGATAGAGCATGAGCAGCGCAACCCAATTCGACACTTTGCCCGCGAGCGACGCGATTCAGAGCGGCTTGATTGCCGTGGCCATGAGCGGCGGCGTTGACTCTTCCACCGTCGCGGCCCTGCTGCAACTGCAAGGGCATCCCATCATCGGGCTGACCATGCAGCTCTGGAACCAGCGCCGCCTGCCCGAGTTGCAAGGCGACGGGCCGGCGCAGCATCGTTGCTGCTCGCTCGACGACGTTTACGATGCCAAGCGCGTCGCGCAGCATCTGAATTTTCCGCACTACGTGGTGAACTTCGAGCAGCAATTTGAAGCGCGCGTGGTGCGCCCCTTCGTCGATCAGTATCTTGCCGGACGCACGCCCATCGCGTGTACCAACTGCAACACGGATGTAAAGTTCGAGCCACTGCTGCGCATGGCTCGCCAGATCGGCGCCGGGCGGCTGGCCACCGGCCATTACGCGCGCATCCGGAGGAATGAGCACACCGGCCGCTGGGAACTGTGGCGCGCTCGCGACGATAACAAGGATCAGTCTTACTTTCTCTGGGGACTTACGCAGGAGCAGCTTGCGCGCAGCGAATTCCCCCTTGGCGAGTTGAGTAAGGGCGAAGTGCGCGCCGCCGCGCGGCTGGCGAACCTGCCCGTGGCGGATAAGCCCGAAAGCATGGAACTGTGCTTCGTTCCAAACGGAAACTATGTTCAATTCATCGAGGCGTATTCACGCGAGCGCGGCGCGGCTCTGTCAAATAACGAGGGTGAGATTGTCTCCGAAGACGGCGCTGTTATCGGGCGTCACAGCGGCGTGCACAACTTCACCATCGGACAGCGCAAGGGCTTGGGATTCGCAGCCGGCAAACCGCTCTACGTGGTCGCCATTGATCACCAAAACAATCGCGTCGTCGTTGGAGATGACGAATCGTTGCGCACGACGACATGTCACGTGCAAGAGGTCAATTGGATAGCGCACCAGGTTTCCAGTGAACCGGTGCGCGCAACCGTGAAGATCCGCCACAAGCACGTTCCTGCCGAAGCCACTGTCACGCCGCTGGATGGCACGCACGCGCGCATCGTCTTTGACGCTCCGCAGCGCGCCATGACCTCCGGCCAGGGGGCCGTGTTCTATGACGGTGAGCGCGTCTTGGGCGGCGGTTGGATTCGCTAGGTCAACAAAAAAGGCAGGCGCACAAGGCCCCTGCCCAGAAATCCCGCAGTTCCGAAATCGGCTAAATAAAGAGCTCTTCTTCCTGCTCCAGCGGCTGTTCGGGCCGCCTCCTTCCGCGCCGCGCGCGGAGCAAATCGATCCCTACCTTGATTCCTTGCATCAGGGCCGACACTTTCTGCACCGGCCGCCAAACACTGTGGGTGAACTTTGTCCCCGCGTCCTCTACTGCTTCCAGCGCGCCGGTGAGAATGCGGTCCGCGCGCACGAGCTGCCCGCGCAGCCGATCCGAAGCCTCGGTGAAAACGCGGTCGACCTTCTGCGCCTGGGCGCGCGCCAGGTACACCACATGCGCGGCATCGGCGACCATTTCGGAAATTTTCGGCTGCGTGTCTTCCAGCAAGATTTGCACGCGGCTTAGAATCGGGGCAAGCCGCGACTCAAGATCTGAGGTGAACCGCTCCATGCGATCCATGGTGCGCCGCATCTGTAAGAACATGGCCACCAGAATGCCTGCCTGCAACACAATCGCTGCAGCCGCAACGCAAACGAAAACCGCAATCCACGTTTCCATACGCACCCCAAGCCCCTACGCATGGGCTCATTTACGGCTGCCAATCAGGTTCGCGGCGCGAAACATTGGGTGCGCCGCCCAGAAACTTAAGACTTCGCCGATTCGCGCAGATACGCTTCGCGCCCTGCTTCCACGGCCGCTGAAATCGAATCCTTCTTGCGGACCGCTACGTCCTTGCTGCGCTCAATCAATTCGTCCGCGCGCTCGCGGAGTTCCCGCGCCTTTTTCTGCGCGTAGTCGCGCCCCTCATCCGCCTTCTTGGAAAGCAGGTCGCGCGTCTCTTCGCCGGACTTGGGCGCGAACAAAATACCGACCAGCGCGCCAACACCGAGGCCTACGAGGAAGTAAGTCACCTTGGAACCCACATTGTCGGCCATAGAAACCTCCGCAGAAACCGTAGCATAGCGACATGCAGGGCGCAATACGGCCTAACCGCTATCACCCTCTATTTCAGGTTACCCGCCCTGACCTCCGCATCCAGATGCATCAGAATCGCCTCTGCCAGCTTAGCTGAAACCACGCGGCTCAGCTTTTCTCTGCCGGCCCGCCGCAAGTTTGTGATGCTGCCAAATTCGCGGAGCAGCTTCTGAATCGTGCGCGGCCCGACGCCGGGAATATCACTAAGCGCGGTCTTCGTCTGCCTCTTGCCGCGGCGCTGGCGATGAAAGCTTACGGCAAAGCGATGCGTCTCGTCGCGAATCTGCTGGATCAAATGCAGCACCGGCGAGTGGCGGTCCAGAATGCACGGCTCATCTTCCTGGCCGAGGATGTACAAAATCTCTTCTTTTTTCGCGATGCTGGCCATCGGCTGGTTAATGATTTGCAGCGATTCCAGAGCTTGTGCCGCTGCGTGCAGCTGCCCTATGCCGCCGTCGATCAAAATCAGGCTGGGCATGGGCCGCTTCTCTTCCAGGACGCGACGATAGCGGCGGGTTACCGCTTCGCGCATGCTCGCGAAATCATCGTTTTGGCCGACCACCGGAAGGCCGCCACCGGATGCGCCATTTCCTTCCTCGCCGCGCATAATAAACTTGCGATAGTCCGATTTCTTCATCCGGCCGTCCTCCCAGACGACCATCGAAGCTACCGTGTCTGTGCCCTGAATATGCGAGATGTCGAAGCTTTCAATGCGGCGCGGCGCCTCCGGCAAATTCAAAGCGTTCTGCACCGCTTCCCCGATAGCCTTGGAGCTCGGCTTCAGCACGCGGAAGCGCTGCTCGAACGAGTGCTTGGCATTGTTTTCCACGAGGTCCAGGAAGGCGCGCTTGCTCCCGCGCTGCGGCGTGAAGATTTCGACCTTGTGGCCGGCGCGCTCGGTCAGCGTCTCCTCCAACAGCGCGCGGTCCTCGAAATCAATCGGCACATGAATCGCTTTAGGCAGGTATTCCGCTTCCAAATAAAACTGCTTCAACAGCGATGGCACAAATTCGTGCGGATCAAATTCTTCCAGGTCCTCCCAGTAAAATTCGCGGCGGTCCACTACGCGGCCGCCACGTAAGTGAAAGAGGTTGGCGGAAACAAGCGGCGGCTCCGCGTAAAACGCAAAGACGTCGGTATCGTCGCCCTGCGCTGCGGCGATGCGCTGGCGTTCCTCGATGTCCTCCAGCGTGCGCAGCAAATCGCGATAGGCGGCGGCCTGCTCGAAAAGTTCCTGCTCTGCAGCGGTGGCCATGCGCTCTTCGAGACTCTTCATCAAATCATGGCGGCGGCCCTCGAGGAACAGCCGCGCATCGCGCGCCGCCTCGGCGTAGCGCTCATCGGTGGTGAGCCCGGTGACGCACGGGCCCTGACAGCGCTTGATGTAATACTGCAGACAAGGCCGCGGATGATCGCGCGTCAAATCCACCGTGCAACTCGGCACCATGAACCGCTTGTGAATGAACTGCAGAATGCGCCGGGCCAGGCTCGCGGGGAAATACGGCCCAAAATAAAGTGAACCATCCTTCTTGATGCGGCGCGTGAAGTACACGCGCGGATATTTTTCCGCCGCTGTGAACTTGATGTACGGATACGTCTTATCATCGCGCAGGAGGACGTTGAACTTTGGGTGATAGCGCTTGATGAGGTTGTTCTCGAGCGCCAGCGCCTCGCGCTCGTTGTCGACGACAATCGTCTCCAGGTCGGCGATCTCGCGAACCAGCGAACCCGTCTTGGCGTCCATCCACCGCGACTCGAGAAAATACGAGCGCACCCGGCTGCGCAGCGACCCTGCTTTGCCCACATACAAGACGGCGCCTGCGGCGTCCTTGAACAGGTACACCCCCGCGCTTTCCGGCAGTGCAGCAGCTTTTTCGCGAGGTTCCATAAAGCAGTATTCAGCGGTCGGAGGCTAGAGTTCCGATTTCCGTGCAACTTCCATCATACTAGAGCGAATCCGATAGCGGAGAGGCGCAGGAGTCGAGCAAAGAATGGAACGCAGACCCCTACTTTATTGGATGCTGGCAACCGCAGGAATCACCTTGCTTTTGTCGAGCGCGCCGCTGCGCGCTCAGGATCCCGCCCCCGAGTCATCATCAAAACCCACCGAGGCACCGAAAAAACGGGATAAGAAGCAAAAGTCAGACACTGCGACGCAGAATGCTCCGGACCAACCAGCCTGGGATCCGTTGCGCGCCGAAAAAGACATCGAGGTCGGCCAGTACTACATGAGAAAAGGGGACGTGGACGCGGCCATCGATCGCTTTCAGGATGCCACCACCGCAAAACCGGGCTACGCAATTCCCTTCCGCTACCTGGGCGAGGCACAGGAGAAAAAGGGCCTGAGGAAGGACGCCATCAAATCGTATTCGCGGTATCTCGATCTCTATCCCCACGCCGAGGATGGCGATAAGATCCGGAAGAAAATCGACAAATTGCGAAACGAAGTCGAGCGGAAGAAAAAGTAAGGGGCTGGTCTGTGCGAGACTCTGGCGCTCCGCGCCTCTGCGTTACCTCTTCTCTCTCTTTCCCTTCACTGTGCCAAGCGATCGAGCACCCGCCGCGCACGCTCGAATTCCGCGAAGCGCTTCTCTTCCTCGCGGAACTGCCGCGAATGCGACACCAGGCTGCAGCCCGACCGCCGCGTGGGATGCTTTACGTGTAGCATCTCGTGAAACAAAACATATTCGACCGCGAATTGCGGCACGCCCGGCCGGTCCATTCGCCGGTTCAGCAAAATGTGATTTGGTCCGGGATCGTAGCAGCCGAACTGCCGCCGCCAGCTTCGATTGCTCCAGCCAATATGCGGGCGTTGCAGCTTGCCGTCAAAGTATCTGGTGTTAAGCCCTTCGAATAGCTTTTCCAGATCAAAATGGCGTCCTCGCGGACCCGCCGCGCCCGGCCGGATGCGCCGCCTTCGCATGTGATTGATGCGCTCGCGCGTGCGGTCTGAACGCGCATATTCCAAGTACGGCGCCGTCAACGAAGCTGAAGCTCTGCGCCGGTACACCCGCGACAATAGTAGCGCTGCCGCTCCCTCCAGCACGCTGAGAGGCGCCCGCCGCAAAAGGTCGGAGAGTCGCACCCACACCGTCTCTTCGCGGCGGCGGATGGTCAGCACCAAGCTGCTGTAAGCATAAAACTCAACGCGAAAACGCGGAGGCCGTCCTTCGCACCCCAGGCGCGTGTAGACTCGCTGGAACAGCGCTGCGCCTCCTGGAACAATCGCGCTTGGACCAGCCATTCGCTTGGCGATCTTATTCTTCAATCCTCGCGCGTTCTCCTTGTCCTTTGTCTTGAATTCCAAACCGGAGCTAATTCTTCCTCCTCACCGGGGGCGGCGCAACAGCCTTTTTGGCTTTTTCCGCATCGGTCATGGCGTCGCGCGTACCCGCGATGGCGTCGTCAAGATTGTCCTTGTATATGTCAATTTCGACGCCGTCCGCCGAAAGCTTCTCCAAGACTTGCAGAAACTCCTTCGTCCGGCTGGCCATTAGGTCGATCCCCGGCCGGATATTCTCCTGCTTCTGAATGCCGAGCTGAATCAAGTCCGCGGCATCGTCCACACAGCCGACGTAGGCGTTCATCAACGCGTTCAGCATTTCGGGATGCTTGTTCGACGACGGATGCTGCAATTCGTACTGAAACTTTTTCAGCCGGTCATCCGCAAATGTAAGAAACAGCTTGATACGCTCGTTGGTGGTCTCCGCGTCGCGGATTTTGTCCGACTCGAGCGCGGACAGGTAATCCTTTTGCCCCGCTATAGATGGAACAGCAAAGAAGCTCACGGCAATCGCGAGCAGACATAAACAAAAAGGCACCGACGTCTTCATGGCGAAACTCCGTGCCCGCTTGCAGAGTTCTTCTGAGCGGGTTTTTTCTCATTCGGGTGGCGGGGAAACAACAATTCCAGCAGTTCGTCATCAATGCTCGCCAGATCGCGCCGCACGATCCCCATCGGCGGGAGATACTCGTCCGGAGCGACCACCAGCACCTGGTCTAGTTCACGAAGTGCCTTGTGCACGTGAATCTGCAACTGTTTGTATCCGTTGGTGTGGTGTTCCGCATCGCGATGGTCCTTCTTGAGCGCATCGACGGCCGCCCGCGCATTGTCGCGGTATTTCTCCATCACGAGTCCAATCGTTCTGTAATCGTTGCCCTGCGAGGCGCGGCGGGTTAGCTCCAGTTGCGCATCGCCCAGCTTCTCCAGCAGCTTGGCCTTGCGAACCGAATTCGTCTCGCGGTCGAAGCGCGCCTGTAGCGTATTCACATCTTCTGTGGCGGAGCGCGTGGCTCGCGCGGGAACCATCGACGCCACAATCACCAGCAGGCTCGCCACCCAGCGGCTCATGCTTATCTTTTCCCCTCCAGCATGTGCTTCAAGACGCTGCTGCGCTGCTGCGCTTGCCAGACTTGGTCCGACGTCTTTCCTTGCTCCATCGCCAAAAACTTTTCATAAGCCTCGAGCGCCGCTTTGAACTGGTGCAACTTATCGTAGCAGAGCGCGCGAATAAACCACGCTCCCGACGCAGGCGGTTCCGCTTTTGCAATTACGTCCAGGGTCGCAAGGGTCGCCGGACAGTTCCCGGAAAGGTAGTAGGTCGAGCTGAGATCCTTCCAGTACACGAAATTGTTGTTGTCGATTTGCAACGCCGCCTTCAGCTCCTTCTCTGCCGATGCGAAATCGCGCTTCTGCAAATAGACGCGGCCCAGTCCGCCGATTAGCTGAGCGTCGCGCGGCGCCAGCGTGATGGCCTGCTGCAGCGTCACAATAGCGTCGGCCAATTTCTTCTCCGCAATCTGAATGTCCGCGCGGAGCCGCAGCGAGTCCAGCGATGCCGGTTTCCCAGCGTCGGCGACGTCGAGTTCCGCGAGAGCGGCGTCGTACTCTTGCGCATTTACCAGCAAGCGGATCAACCGGCCTCGCGCGCCGGAGTCCCCAGGCATCGCAGCCAGGTATTTGCGATACGCATCCGCCGCTTCGGGCTTATTCTGCGCCTCCAGGCTCCGCGCCAGCCCTTGCAGCGCTTCGGGCGCATCCGGGCGAATTTCCAGTGCGTGGCGAAATCTCATCTCGGCTTGTGCGGGCTTCTTTGTGCGCAGGTCAAGCTCTCCGAGATAGTGGTTGGCCGCAAGGTCGTTGGGATCGAGATGCAAGACACCTTCGAAGGATCGCGCCGCCCCTTCTTGATCACCGGAGCGGTCCTGCGCCACAGCCAAAAGCGAGCGCGGCCGGCTTTGCGCGGGAAGCAATTCCACCGCTTTGCTCAGGGGGGCGACAGCCGCGGCATACTCGTGCTTGTCCAGAAGAAGAATGCCAAGGTTCAGATAGGCCTCTGGCATTTTTGGATCGAGGCTGATCGCACGCTCGTATTCGGCACGGGCTTCTTCGCCGCGCTTCAACGCTGTGTACGCGTATCCCAGTTGGAAATGCGCGAAGGCCACCTCCGGCTTTTCGCCAATGAATTTCTGCAGCGGCGGTACCGCGGCTTCGAAGTTGTTGGCATCGATATCTCGCTGCGCTTCGTCGAGGAGCTCGTTGAGCGGATTCGTGACCTTCTGTTGCTTGGATTGTGCCTGGCGTTTCGCTGCGGCAGCAGACTGCTGCGGCAGCGCGCCTTGGGTGGAGAAACAGGGCGCGGCTTGCGCGGCGAAAACCACACACATGGAAACGAGCGCGGTTCGCCGCAGCAACGCCGCTCCCTGCAATTGAAAATGCTTCATGATTCGATGCCAGGAACGCCGGCTCCATTTACAATTGTAGCCGCGTGGCCTGCTGACTTGGATGCGCCGTTCCCCGCGCGTTTTGCCTGGCCGTTTGCGTTGAGCACGCGAGATAGAAATCGCCCGGTGTGCGACTGCTGGTTGCGCGCCACCTGCTCCGGCGTGCCCGTGGCGATCACTTTGCCGCCCATGTCGCCGCCTTCCGGCCCCATGTCGATCAGCCAGTCCGCGGACTTGATCACGTCGAGATTATGCTCGATGACCAGCAACGACGCTCCCGACTCCAGCAACTTGCGAAATGCGGCCAGCAGCTTTGCGATGTCGTCGAAATGCAGACCGGTGGTAGGTTCATCGAGAATGTAAAGAATGCCGCGGTTCTCCGTTCGCGTCAGATGTGACGCGAGTTTCAGCCGCTGGGCCTCGCCGCCGGAAAGCGTTGTGGCCGATTGCCCCAGGCGCAAATATCCGAGGCCGATTTCATTCAGCACCCTTAGCTTCGAGACAATCTTGGGGACGTTGCCGAAAAACGCCAGCGCTTCACGCACCGTGAGCCCCAGGACCTCGTGAATGTTCTTGCCGTGATAGCGCACTTCCAGCACGCTGCTCTTGAAACGCGTGCCGCGGCATTCCTCGCAGATCAGCTCGACGTCCGCGAGAAACTGCATCTCCACGGTCACCGTGCCGTCGCCCTGGCACGTTTCGCAGCGCCCACCCGGCACGTTGAACGAAAAGTGCCCCGCGGTGTAGCCGCGGCGCTTGGCATCCGGAGTACCAGCAAACACTTCGCGGATGGCGTCAAACGCTTTCAAGTACGTGGCCGGATTCGAGCGCGGCGTGCGGCCAATCGGCGACTGATCGACGATGACCACTTCGGTGACCTGGCTATCGCCTTCCAGACGATCGCAGAACTCCTTCACGCTGCCGCCATTGCGCTTGGCAGCCAGCGCGCGGTATAGCACGTCGTGAACCAGCGTGGATTTCCCCGATCCGCTCACGCCCGTCACCACCGCCAGAGTTCCCAGAGGAATCATCAGGTCAACGTTCTGCAAATTGTGCAGCGTCGCCCCGAAGAGCCGTAGAAATTTGCCGCTGGGCCGGTGCCGGTTGTTCGGTACAGAGATGCGCAGTTCGCCATTGAGATAGCGGCCAGTGAGCGACTTATGTTCCGCCAACATCGCGTCGTAGGAGCCGGCAAACAACAACTTTCCACCCAGCTCCCCAGCGCCCGGGCCAAGATCGATCACGTGATCCGCGGCTTTGATGGTGTCGGGATCGTGCTCCACGACCAAAACCGTATTACCCAGGTCGCGCAGCGACCTCAGAATGTCGATCAACCGCTGCGTGTCGCGCGGGTGAAGGCCGATGGAGGGTTCGTCCAGAACGTACAGCGCGCCCACCAGGTGCGAGCCTAGTGAGGTGGCTAGCTGAATTCGCTGCGACTCGCCGCCCGAAAGCGTTGAGGTCAAGCGGTCCAGCGAAAGATAGTCCAGGCCGACTTCGTCCAGAAATTGCAGCCGCGAGCGAACTTCCTCGAGAATTTTGTCCGCTATTTTTGTTTGCGCTGGGGTGAGCTGCAAGCCGGAAAAAAATGTGCGGGCCTCTTTAACCGTGAGAGCGCAAATCTCCGTAATCGATTTCCCTGCCACACGCACCGCGCGCGCCTCGGCACGCAACCGCGTTCCACCGCACTCTGGACACGTCGCGTATCCGCGATAGCGGCTCAAAAACACGCGCACGTGCAATTTGTACTTCTTGCGCTCCAGCCAGTTGAAAAAGCCCTTCACGCCGTCGAAATCATTCTCCGGGTCGCCCTCGAGGATCAGTTTCCGCTGATCCGCAGTCAGGTGCCGCCAAGCGACGTTCGTGGGAATATCCTGCGTCCGAGCCCACTTCTTCAGCTCTTGAAACAACGCTTTGTAACGCGGCTTGGTCCACGGCTCGACCGCGCCTTCATCCAGAGATTTGCTCGGGTCGGGCACGACCAGGTTCAAGTCGAAATCGATCGTGTTGCCGAAACCTTGGCAGCGCGGGCAAGCACCGTAAGGATTGTTGAAGGAAAAAAGCCGCGGCTCCGGCTCCTGGTATAGCGTGCCGTCATTCTTGCATTCGAACCGCTCGTTAAAAACCAGGCGTTCCGCCGGATTTCCCTTTGCATCGGGGACAAATTCCAAAATCGCTTCCCCGCCCGCTTCGCGATAGCAAATTTCAATCGAATCCACCAATCGCGCCCGCGAATCGGGGCTCACCGCCAGGCGGTCCACCACTACGTGCACGGTGCGGGAAAAGTCCACGTCCAGCAGAGTTTCCGGAGAGGAAAATTCGTGTAGCCGGCCATCCTGATACAGCCGGTTGAACCCGCGCTTCTGGATATCGCTGAGCGCGGTGCGCAAAGCTTCTTGCGAAGGCGGTGCGAGCTTTTTCTTCCCGCCGCGGCGCGCACCGGCAGGCTGCCCCTGCGCGATTCGAAGCTCGTAGAGCACATAAAATCGCCGCCCGGGAGCCAGCGACAGAATCTTGCCCGCGATTGCTTCCGGATTGTCCCGCCGCACTTCCTCTCCGCACTTGATGCAAAACGTTTGCCCGCAGCGCGCGAACAACAGCCGCAAGTAATCGTAAATTTCCGTAGCTGTCGCCACGGTAGACCGCGGATTGCGCGTGGAATTCTTCTGCCGGATGGCCACGGCCGGCGCAATGCCGGAGATTTCATCCACATCGGGCTTTTCCATGCGCTCAAGAAATTGCCGCGCGTACGCGGAGAGCGATTCCACGTAGCGGCGCTGCCCCTCCGCATATATGGTGTCAAACGCGAGCGAGGATTTGCCGGAGCCGCTGACGCCGGTAACGACGGTAATAGCGTTGTGCGGGACTTCCACACTGATATTTTTCAGGTTGTGAACGCGAGCGCCGCGGATGGAGATCGTGTCTTGGCTGGTGTTCACCGGTATGAGTTCGTTGGTCGCCACAGGGAAGCCCAGACAGCGCGTTCAGCGAGCGCTGCCCAAACTTCAAATTATACGGCGAGCGCGAGGACAGGGCAAACCGAGTGTTTACGGCTCTTCGATCAGGCTGATTTGCCCTACGCCGCCCTCCACTTTAAGGCGAATCGTGGCGGGAGTTTTGCCGTAGGCCTCGTTGGTGTATTCGTCGTTTTCGTGGCGCAATCCGTGCGCGTTTACCGCGCCGATGCCGCCGGAGGCACGGACCACGACGCCGACTTTCCTGGGCAGCCGGATGGTCACTTGGCCGACGCCGCCTTCGAGATTGGCGATTAGATCATTCTTGCGGTCGCCCGTAAGGTCCAAATCCGCCTGGCCCGCGCCCATCGTCATATCCAGGCGCGTCACGGGCATGTCGCGAAGGCGTAGGTGGCCGCGACCCGCGCCCATTTGGACTTTCAACTCGAGCGGCACTTCGTTGCTGAAGCGCAAATTCCACTGGTTATGCGTTGTGCCGAAGTGCGTGCCTTGATCATCCTGGGAAATATTCAGATGGCCGACACCATCAGCGACGTTGTAATCGACGCGAGGCGTTTCGTAAGAATCGCTGTAGGTGAAGTCGGCGTCCAGTAGATGGCTGGAGCCGCTGCTGATATTGAATTCGCCAGCGCTGGTTTCGAGAGACACATCCACGGACTTGGCGCCCTGCCGATCCACAGTGCGGGAGTTGTGCTGCAAATCGCTGGAATAGCGGTGATCCCCTGTGAAGGCGCGCCCGTGCCAGAACAGGATGATCAGCACCAGCACGAACGCCAGGGCTCCGAAGGTCGCTCCCAGGGAAACGCCGGATCGCACCGTGCCGTCCGGATTTTGCCGCGCGCGCGTGGCATCCCACATCTTCCCCAGGCCGATAAATACCAGGATAAGCGGCCAGTAGGTGCGCAGGATGGGCCAGGGATCAAACGCTGGACGCCAGTTCGCATACAGAAACATCCCGCCGACGGTTATGAGCACAATGGGGAGCACAAGCGAAGTTCGGCGAGGAGATTGACCGTCAGCCATTAAACACCTCTACGTTCTTTACTACGCATTGGCGAGAAAAAAAGTTCAGCATACCCGACAGGAATCGTGAAGAGAGCATACCGCCGAAACCGCTAGTGTCGCAACGCCAGCGCCGAGCTGTGCTAGAGTTCGCGGAAGGGCTTGGAAAGGGCAGGAGTGCGGCGATGGTCGCGTGGGAAAGAGTCATTTGGGTGGTGCTGGACAGTGTAGGCATCGGCGAATTGCCGGACGCCGCGAAATACGGTGACGTGGGACGCAACACGCTAGGGCATATCGCGGAATCGCGACCGCTGAAGATTCCAAACCTCTTGCAGTTGGGCTTGGCGAACATCGCGCCGCTGAATCATTTGCAGCCTGCGGCCGCGCCTCTCGCTGCGTACGGCAAAGGCACGACGCATTCGCCTGGAAAAGACACGACTACCGGGCACTGGGAAATGGCGGGGGTGTGGCTGGACCAGGCCTTTCCAGTTTATAAGAACGGATTCCCGCCGGATTTGATTGCCGAATTCGAACGCTTGATTGGGCGCAAGACAATCGGCAACAAACCCGCCTCGGGCACGGAAATCATAAAAGAGTTGGGCGAAGAGCATGTGCGCACGGGCAAGCCCATCGTGTATACGTCCGGCGACAGCGTATTTCAGATCGCCGCGCATGAGGACGTCATCCTGATCGCAGACCTGTATCGCATGTGCGAAATTGCGCGGAAATTGCTGGACGGTCCGCACCGCGTGGGGCGCGTGATCGCCCGGCCGTTCGCGGGCCCCATCGGCAATTTCGCGCGCACTTCGCGGCGGCACGATTATGCCGTCGATCCCCCGAAGCCGATGCTGCTCGATGTGTTGCAGGAGCAGAGCGTGCCGGTTTTCGGCGTCGGGAAGATTCACGATATTTACAACGGGCGCGGCGTGCGGGACTACGTCACGACAAAGAGCAACCTCGATGGCATGGAGAAATTGAGCGCGGCGATTCGGGAGCGAAAGAGTGGGCTGATTTTTTGCAATCTGGTGGACTTCGACATGTTGTACGGCCACCGCAAAGACGTGGAGGGATTTGCAAAATCCCTGGAAGAGTTCGACCGTTTGCTGGCGGACTTCTTGCCGCAACTCGCTCGCACGGACCTGCTGATGATTACCGCGGATCACGGCTGCGACCCCGATCCGCGCTGGGAAACGACGGACCATTCGCGCGAATATGTGCCGATTCTGACGTACTCACCAGCAGGAGGAGCGGGCGCGAACCTCGGCATCCGCGAAACGCTGGCGGACATGGGGCAGACGATTGCGGAAAATTTCTACGCCACGATTCCCCACGGAACAAGCTTTCTCCGCGAAGCCACGGGGTCGCGACGCGATGAGGCGGCCAGAAGAGGAACCGTGAGCGGAAATTAAACCTTCAACCAGTGTGAAATTATAACGCCTGAGACGCCCCTGTCCGAGCGGGCAGTTAACCCCTCTGTTCGTGCGAGCAGTTATCTCCGCCCACACAAAAATTGATTCACACGCCTTGCGCTCCGTGTTTGTTTTCACAATGGAAGCGTTGACGGGGGATGACTTTCCCGCCCGAAGGCACCTTGATGAGCGCTTCCAGTTTCCGCAGTCTACGCAACAAATTATTCTTTGCAGCCGTTCTGGTTTCACCGATCACTTCCCTGGCGCAGTCCGATTCCAAAACACTCAGGAGCAACTACGTTGTTTCCGTGCAGGATCTGAAAATGGCCGGCAAGGGACACGCAGCCTTCGACAAAGGCAGCCGCTTGCTCGAAAAAGGCGACACCGCAGGCAGCGTCGCTTACCTCGAGCACGCAATTGCCGAGTCTCCGGAGCATTACAAGGCCTACTACGACCTCGGCGTCGCGCACTTCCGCCTGGGTCACCTGGCCGAGGCAGAGCAGGCATTTCAGAAAGCAATCGACCTGACCGGCGGGGGGTTCGCCCCGCCGCAATTCGGCCTGGGCGCGACTCTCTGCCAGAAGCAAGAATTTTTGCAGGCGGAAACGATCCTGCAGCGCGGAGTCGAACTCGAGTCCGGCTCGGCGATCGGCAAATATTATCTGGCGTGGGCGCAATTCGGCCTACACCGCCTGGTCGAGGCGGAGCGCAGCGCCGAGCAGGCGCTGTTGCGCAACGCAAACCTGGCCGAAGCGTATTTGTTGCTGGCGCGAATTCACCAGCGGCAGCGGAATATGCCAGCGCTTGCGAAAGATTTGGAAGTGTACGTCAAGGTTGAGCCGCACAAAGAGTTCGCGCGTCGATGGGTCGAAAAGATCCGGCAGGAAATCGCAGAGGATGCCGCCGCCGCAGTGGCCGCTGCGATTCGGCACTAGCCGGACCAACCGACGCCGAGGGGCCTTCCTATATAACGGCGCAGACGCAGCGCCAATGTAGACGACGGCCTTCAGCCTAGTCGGCAATTGCGCAGGCACTCATGCCTATGCCCGCGTGAACAAAGCCAAAACGTCAAGCTTCAGCAAGCGAGGTCAATTACCCGCGGCGTTGGACTTGGGTCCGCCGGGGGCGTAGTAGCCGTTGCGGGTGCGCGCCTGCAGCTTGCCGCGGCCGCGTGGCGGGATGACTTCCACTTGGACAGCGCGGAACGTGCCATCACGATTGATGTTGGTTGGATAGTAGGCCAGCGTGTACTGATTGCGAATATCGTGCGCGACTTGCTCGCAGATGTTGTGCACGTCTTCGACGTTCTCCGGAAAGTAAGCTAGGCCACCAGAGGCTTTGGCGATTTCCTCAAGGGCCCGTTTGGCGCGCTTGGCGCTCTTTTTGCTTTCCTCGCTTAGCAGACCGATGGTGTAGATGACCGTATCGGTCTTCTGGATTTCGCGAACGGTTTTCTCGAGCGAGTTGTGGCTGGTATTGTCTTCGCCATCGGTGACGAGCAGAAGCACCTTTTTGTCCTTGCGGCCCTTCTTCACATGGTCAAGCGAGCCGATGATGGCGTCATAGAGCGCGGTGCTGCCGCGGGAGTCGATGCGCTCGAGCGCTTCTTTTAATTCCGGGACGCTGTTGGTGAAATCTTTGTCGAGATCGAGATAAAAATCGTCGTTGAAATTGACGACGAACGCTTCGTCCTGCGGATTGCTGGCTTCGACGAGGGTGATGGCCGCCCGGTTCACGCGGGAGCGCTTGTCGCGCATGCTGCCGCTGTTATCGATGACCAAGCCCATGCTGACAGGGATGTCCTCGCGCTTGAAGACGGACACCTTTTGCTCGACTTTGTCCTCGAGGACGCGGAAATTTTCCTGTTTCAGGCCATCGGCGAAGCGGCCACGATCGTCGATCACAGTGGTGTGCAGGACGACGAGGTTGACGTCCACGCGAATCTTGGAATCTTGGCCAGACGTAGCCTGTCCTGGAGGCGGCGGAGGGGCGCTCGGAACGGACGGAATTTGCGCCAGCGCAATTCCTACGCCGAAAAGAAGAGTGAAGGAAACGAGCAGGGCGAGAAAGCCGCGGCCGAACGATCGAAAGGCGAAATCAGTGGCTGGGTGCGTAGTACCCGGTCTTCGAGTAGACGTTGAGGGGAGGAAGCCCCTTGGGCGCGCGGAGCTTGATTTTGATTTTTCTCCAGCGCGCGTCATGCGCCTTATTGCTTGGCCGATATCCCAGGACATATTGGTTTCGCAGCTCCATGCCGATTTTCGATGCAATGTCCGGAAGCTCATTGAGGTTCTCGACGGCAAAGACGCGGCCACCGGTCATTTCGGTAACCTCGCCTAGCAAAGAGGGACCGTTAAGCTCCTCGGGCGTCCGGTTCCGATAACCAAGCGGGTCAAAGATGCCGATGGCATAGAGCTGGGTGTCGGCTTCCTTTACGAGACGCTTGATATCGCTTTCATTGTAACGACTATGATTATCGCCTCCATCGGATAGGATGAGCAAGGCGCGTTTGCCGTTGTGTGCACCCCTCATCTGGCTGAGGCCCAGATAGATGGCGTCGAGTAGCGCGGTGCGGCCCTTGGGCGCGGTGAGCATCATGCGGCTTTGCAGATCCTCGATGCTGTTAGTAAAGGCGCTACTGAGCTCGGCGCGCTCGTTGAAGCTAACCAGGAAAAACTCATCCTGGGGATTGGCGGTCTTGAAAAATTGCAGCGCGGCTTCGCGAGCCTTGCCGATTTTGTTGGCCATGCTGCCGCTGAAGTCGAAGATGACGCCGATGGATATGGGCACGTCTTCAGAGGAGAAGGTGACGACTTCCTGCTCGATGTTGTCTTCGTAGACCCGGAAATTGTCGGGATCGAGCCCGGTCACCAAACGATTGTAGGGATCGGTGACCGTGACGTTGATCAGCGCGAGGTCCACATCCATATGCAACCCGTTCGAGGGCCTGACGGCGAAGCCAGGAGTGTCTTTTTTCACGTCCTCTTTGGACTTGCCGTCACCTTTGGCCGTAAGGCTGTCGCCAGACGCGGAAGGATCCTGTGCGGCGATGGGGATGGAGGCGAGAAGCAAGGTCAGGCAGACAGACAGGAGGATAACGAACCAACTCAGAAACCGGAACTGGTATACGTCGCGCTTCACGGCTCCCTCACTCGACCCGGACCTGCCGGAACGGCCGCGCGGTTAGGACTAAAGAGAATTCTATCACCGTAAATATACAAGACAAGAACAATTCCTGAATGCTACCCATAGATTTTGTCAATCTTTTGTCAACACGAGCCAACTCGGGTTCGATGAGGATGCGGTCTTGTCAGCGCCGGGGAGTTACAGTAGAAGTTGCTTATGGACAATGTAGGAAAGGCACTTCAATGAGTTCGGCGAATGTGGTTGTGGTAATTCCGGCACGATATGGCTCGAGCCGGCTTCCAGGGAAGCCGCTGGTATCGCTGGGCGGGAAGCCGATGATTCAGCGGGTATATGAGCGTGCCAAGCTGGCACAACGCGTCAACCGCGTGATCGTAGCCACGGACGATGAGCGGATCGTCAAAGCGGTGCAGGGGTTTGGGGGCGAAGCGCGCATGACGCGCGCGGATCATCGCACCGGCACGGAACGGGTGGCCGAAGTGGCGGCGCATGAGAGCGGAGACGTATTTGTTAACGTGCAAGGCGACGAGCCGCTGCTCGATCCCGCCGCGGTGGACACCGCGGTGGCGGCTTTGCTTGAGGAACCGCAGGCGACAATTGCGACGGTGGCAACTCCGATCAAGACGCCCGGGGACATCATGGATCCCAACGTTTGCAAGGTGGTGCTGGATTTTGACGAGAACGCCCTCTACTTCTCGCGGGCCCCGATCCCCTGGGTGCGTGACACCGGAAACAAGATGCAGGTACGGCATCTGAAGCACTTGGGTTTGTATGTTTTTCGCCGCGATGCCCTGCTGGAATATCCGACCCTGCCGCAAGGCGAGCTCGAACGGATCGAGCAGTTGGAACAGCTTCGCTGGCTCGAGAACGGCTGGAAGATTCGCGTGGCGGAAGTAGAGCACGACGCCGTCAGTGTGGACGTCCCCGAGGACGTCGCCCGGGTGGAGAAGCTCCTCGCTGGTAAGTAGCGGCCCGCCCCCGCATCGACATTCCCCTAGCGAAGGGCTTCCTGTAGCGCAGGGCGGAGTCTTCGCAGCCCTGCGGCCTTTACACCGCGCCAACAGCAGCTCAACCCGTTCCTCTAAGGCTGAAAGGACACGCTACCCGCGATCGTTCGCGTGTCGTCCGCTCCGACCAGGAGGATCAGGTCTGGGTTGGCAATGTAAGCCTTGAAATGAAAAGTGGTCTGGGGCGCGGTGCCGGTAGTTACGGTGTAATCGTTGCTTCCCGTGCCGTTGCCATTCAGAGTGAGCGAGCCCGTAAGCGCCTGGTTCAAGAACGCAGGATTGCGCGTGGAGGAGCCCAATTCCACGAAGTCGACCACGCCGCTGATCGCGCCGGCGCTTGAGAGCGCGTGCTGACCGACGAAGTCTTCCTCAAAGACGAGGTTCGCTGTAGATCCCAGGTTGATCCCGCTCCAATCGAAGACGAAGTTCCCTGCAAGCGCGGGCCCTGAAAACGTGCCGGTTTGGGCGAACATTGTGCCGTCGCCAACGATGCCGTTGCTGGTGTCCTGGATAAAAGCTTCCGTGGGAGAGATGAGGTAGAAAACGAAGAAAAAGGTTCCCAGGTTAGGATTGGCCGACGCGGTGAAACTCATCGTCCCTCGGCCGCTGCCGGCATTTACGGTGTCGATATCGTAAATGGCGTTCGTGATGGTCGTAGAGCCGGTAATCGCCCCATGCGTCCCGGTGTCGTTGTCATCGAGCGCAATGGCGCCGACGTTTCCGCTGCCATCCGCCGTGAAGGCTGCGGCGCGAGCGACCGGTCCGGCGGTGCCAAGCACCGCGGAGCCCCCGATCAAGAATGTGAAGTCGCCCTTGAAGCCGGAGTTCTGCAAAGCCACTGTCGCGCTCTGATGAAGCGCGTCGCCGAAAGTCGCAAACAGCCCGTCGTCCTCCATCAGTTTGAACCGGCTGGCGTCAACGATGTAGAAAATGAACGAAAGGCCCGCGAATCGAATCGTCCCACGGCCGAAATTGGCGCCGTTGGCCGGATCCATCTGATAGGTGCCACCCGCCGGAATTACCTGGGCGCTGAAGAGCTTTCCCGAGTCGTTAGCGTCGTACGAACCGCCTTGAATGTTTCCTGAACCATTGGTAGTGATCTGGCCCACGGTGGAACTCGGGCCTCCCGTTGACGTCGTGCCTGAAATATCAAAGGCGTAGGGACCAGCGATAGCCGTTTGCGTGAAGGCGGCTGGCGATTGGAGGGTGAACGAGCCACTCGCAGTTACGTTGAGATCCGTCTGGATCATCACGCCGGCATTCGCGGAATTAAGGGCGATGCTCAGTTGCAGGGCGCCGCCCGTCGAGCTACCAAGCGTGAGCGTGCCGTTTCCATTCCCTTGAATAGAGTAGCTGCCGCCGGAGAACTGCACCAGTTGCGGAAGGCTGCCGGCGTCGGTGACATCTTCGATCGCGGCGGTGATGCTGCCGTTGCCGTCAGCGGTGAAGCTGCCAACGCGAGCGATGAACGCTCCGAAATTGAGCCCGGCGTCCGTGCCGCTCATAGAAAAAGCGTACGTTCCTCTTAGGTTGGAGTTGGAGAAACCTCCTGTCACCGGCGGTGGAACAGACGGGGCGCTATTGCTGCTGCTGCACGCCGCAGCAAAAAGGGCCACGACCGCGGCCACAACAAACGCTAGCGGCTTCACACGGCACCTGCCTGTGCCTTGCCCGCATTTGGGACCGGGCGGAGCGGGAAGCCGCCCGTACTGCGCAGCGCCAACGTTTGATTGCCCTTCTGGAGGATGCGCGCAAAGAATTGAGCGCCCGTGCCGTACGCAACGTTTTCGCCAATCACACGGATGCTGTCACCCGCGGCAAGGGTTAGGTGATTCGCTTCCAGCAGTCTGGCATCTCCGAGATGAACGTCGATTTGGCCAGAGGCGGTCTGGACCACCACGTGCGGGCCCAAGGGAGGAACCGACGAGTTCGCCGCGAAACTGACCACTGTGCCCTGCAACGACACCTCTCGGCTGAGGTCATAGGAGCGTCTTTGCTGCGGAGCGCTTTGCGTCTTTTGCTGTGCCGCTGCGCTAAACGAGAACATGAGAACGGCGGCGAGCCAAGCTGCGAAAATGTTCAAGCGAATCGGTCGGTTCATTTCTCTTCCCCAGGATAAAAAGCCCCATTTGCGGCTTCTGAATGCGCGGGCGGGCCGGACTTGCTTGCGGCGCTACGCGCTGTTTTTCTTTACCAAGTTGGATGGGCCCTACAGCCCCGGCGTTTACGCTCGAAATGCGCAAGCGTTCCAAAGCGTAAACATCCGTGGCGAAGCGACGACCCTTGGACCATCCGAGCATAAGAACACTGCTGCGCAGAAAATGTTTCTCCCAAAAACTGGCCGCGTAAATAGGGAAATCGTCAAAAATTCGTACCGCAAGCGTCAAAAGATCGTTTCGGAGCGCCAAAATTTCGTTTTAGACGACTCAGGAATGCGATTTGACAGTTTGGGGAGTTGCGACGATAATTGATTGTACGTCACTCCTGCGGAGGGCTAACAAGCCCGCGAAATTGTGCAGCGCGGGCTATAAGGATGGCGCCAAAATATATTTTTGTAACCGGCGGTGTTGTTTCCTCACTCGGAAAAGGCGTAGCGGCCTCCTCAATCGGTTGTCTCCTCGAAAGTCGCGGTTTCAAAGTCACCCTGCAAAAGTGCGA
>Ga0209117_1000086_pt1 | contig 66100 bp, 55 predicted proteins | sample BlaSpr_A8_OM2_M2_FD_187978 | JGI IMG/M metagenome (GOLD analysis project Ga0209117, IMG submission 187978) | Forest soil microbial communities from Thunder Bay, Ontario, Canada - Black Spruce, Ontario site 2_A8_OM2_M2 (SPAdes) (version 2) | ecosystem: Environmental > Terrestrial > Soil > Boreal... | reverse complement strand
CATCCGGTAGGAGGCTATTTGTGGTGGAGACCTTTTAATAGCCTCCACTGATTCCAAGGCACTTAACAGGCTCAGAGGCGCCCAACTGAGAAAGTTGGGTTAGCGACGGCCGGAAGCTGACTCGTTGGCGCTTTCAGCGATTCGCTTCTGGATTGAACTCGCTGCTTTTGTTGACTGCCACGCCACAACTTGCCAGACTCCCTGGCGGCGAAGAAATGTTCCCGTGTTGCGGTAAGTCACCAGTTCAGGTTTGTCGCCCGGGTGCTGTGTCTCAGCGACCAGGCGGAATGCGACAACGGCGGTATCACCATATTCGTGGATTACGATGTCTTCGGCAGAATAGCGAGTGTTGCTTTCTTCTATGGATTTTTGCTTCTCCATTCCTCGCAGAATGTCCGCCTTATTCGTTACGATGCCGCTCGAACGTGTGTAAATTACATCGTCAGCAAAAAACCTTTCAAATATCACCCGATCGCCTCGCCCGGCTTTATCCAAGAACTCGCGCAGCAAAACGGTCAGTTCGCTCGTCGTGCTAGAGTCACCCGGTTGGGACATGGTTGACTGTGCGCGGGCAGTTCGGGCAGGCAACCACGCCACTAGCATCATCGGCATCAGTGCCAGGATGAGCGTCAGCAAGTATGCCTTTGGCGCAATTTGTCCCATCGTGTTTCGCAACTTCTTGGGTAACGGCATGCCGATCACCTCATAAGTACATCGCGGTTGGGCAGGTCACGGCGTGCCCCGCTAACTCTGCTCCGTAAGCCCGTTTCGTAGCCCAGACAGCGTGTCATGCTCAATCAGAATGGGGCGGCGCACCATGGACTCCAGCATATGCTTTCTGGCGACGAGTCGCGCGGCACTTTTCGGCGATTCGACATACCCGCGTACACGAATCACAATGGCCGCGGTCTCCGTGGTCTTTTCTACGCCGGCTACCGAGATTTCTGCCGGCCCCCCCGTGCCTAGCGCGAGGGCCAATCGCAGTGTCCCGGCAAGCCATAAGATTTGATCGCGCTCGGCTGGATCAATGGACTCAAAATACCCGCGAGTTTCTAAAGGCTCGGCGCCCCGCTGGTACCGCACGATCGCGCCTAGGCGAGTCATTTCATTTGCGGTCCACCCCGGGGGTGGCACCAATTTACGAATAATTTTTCTCGCAGCCTTGTGGTTCGCTTTCGGCCCCATGTTTTTTCCCACGCCTCGCAGGGTAGCGGCCGCGCGAAACAGCCGGCGAGAGTCGGGAAAATTGAACACCGGTGAAATATTTGCGGAGCGAAGCGCATCAAAAAGCTCCAGTGCGAATTCGCCAAGACGCCTGGACTCAAGAAAGTCCGGATCAAGCGCTCTCGCGGTCGCACGCAACCTTGCAAGGGCTGCCGATTGGACGCGCGCTTGCTGGGGAAGCCCGCGAGCCCAGACATTCCACAGCGAAATCGGCGCGTTCTTATTCTTTTCGACGATTCGCATGCGATATTCGTCGAGTTTTTCGGAGCGCGCTGTTTTGATCGCCTGGCTCCATCGTGAGCGTTCCTCCGCACTCAACGGAGGCTGTAACTTCATCACATACTTCCATAGCTCATCGAGATCGTGGACATCCCCTAATAAATCTTGCAGACGCTTTAAGTCTTGGCCCCAGTCTTCATGGCGATGGGGAAGAAAGTTTTCGACAACATAGCGAAATCGTTTAATTCCCACTCGCAATTCATGGAACGCCGCCGCACTGCGATGATGCCTGGCATGGTCGTGCAGGGTTCGCGCATCGATGAGTCGTTCGAGCGCAAGCGCTTGGGCCACCAGTCCGTCCGGACGCACCAGCGAGGCGCGTTGTCTAAGCGTGCCGCGCCAACTTTTCCATTTTCTGGCGTCGAAGCCACTGAGCGCACTCGCGGCCGTCACACGGCATCGCTCTTCCTCATCTGCGAGCGTTTCTAGAATTCTGCCGCGAATTGGGTCAGCTTCCGGAGCCAGGCCCTTCACAAGCGCCACCATCACGTGCACGTTGCGGAGATCGCCAAGGCGCCGAAACAGTTTGCGTCCTGCGCGTTTCATGGCCTTCCAGGAAGGGGCCCTCCAAAAGGGGTCGGGATCAATTTCAGCCAGCGCATCGGCCATCGTACGGCAACGGCGGAGGGCTACTCGCAGGTCATGAACAGAATCGACATCAAATTGGGTAGCGACGCGCTCGGTTTCCCTAAGGACGCGATCCATCCAGTAGGAGAGGCCGCTGCGCCTTTCCTTGGCCTTCGTTGTTATAACCGCTGTGGCCATGCGATGCTGACTTCCTCGGGGAAGGTCATCTTACGCTTCTTTAGCCGGTTGCGGGCAATAGGATTCCGGAGAACTCGTCATCATCCGACCCAGCTTCGCCTGGGCCAGAACCGAGTTGCCCCTGTCGTTCACTGCAGTGGCCATCCTGTCCAGGTTTGAGCGGCTCTAGCTTTAGATCCCTACAGCGCGGTTTCGCATTGCCGCAAGCTTCAGTGACCGATGCTGCGCAGAATTTTGGGAGAGGCGAGCCAGAGCAAAATTCCCGCCGGTGGCAAGATCCTTTCAAGCTCAATGCAGGCAATGCCAGCCTTTTTCAGAGAAGTGATTGGTTGGGAGAGGTCCAGGGCGCGAGCCACGACGCCGTCGACATTTGGGCCATGCCCAAAGCAAAATGTCTCGACGGATTTGTCTAGGTTTTCCAGCTCGCGAAAAATTCGTGAAGGATCGGCTTCGGGCAGAAGAGCATCGCTGGTCAGAATATTATCGGTCGGGAAATCGAATACCTTGGCAAAGATCGAAGACGTTTGCATGGCACGAACGTACGGGCTGGAGATTAGACGATCGGGTTGGATGCCAAGCCGTCTAATTCCGCGGGCCACTTCGCGCGTCTTCGCAATTCCCTCCTTGGTAAGATAGCGCTCCGGATCCGGCGGGCACACCGGATCTTCGCGATCAATCGCCGCTCCGTGGCGCACAATATAAAGGTGCATCAACACGATCTCCTTGGGATTGTTTCTCCCCTTAGAAATCTTCCTTCTAAGGACTAGGCCACGCGCTTGGTAGGAGTCGCCTGCCTGATAAACATCCGCACTCCAAACTCGCTTTCGAACAAATCTGCACTCCGTTGAGCGTCAAGCAAACCTTCGGCCACATTGCCGCGCGCAGTTATGCGCAGGCCCACTTCGCCGCGTTTGAAACCAGCTTCAATGCGCGTGATGTTTTGTTGATGAGTGCGGTCAAGTGCTTCGGCAATACGTAGTAGCGCTGCCAAACGCCGAACGTGGTTTCGGGCGACCGAGCCTAACGCAGCATAACTTGGATGATGGCGCGCGGGCTCGGACTTGCGGTTATGGTAACGGACCAGGCTTGCGACTATATCGCGGCGTGGTCCTTCCAGGCCGGAAATATCTGCATTCCGCACCAAATACTCGCCGTGTTTGTGATGACCTTTGTGACTAACGAGGTGTCCGATGTCATGAAGCAACGCCGCCGCTTCCAGCAACACGCGCAATTCGTGCGACAAACCGTGAATCGGCCGCAGCTCATCGAACAGCGAGCGAGCGAGTTCGCGAACATGCTCGGCGTGGCGCTGGTCCGGGTCCAGTCGTCTCCCAAATCGGCGCACAGAATCCAGCAGTTCTCGCGAAGCGGCATCGTACCGCGGCTCGCGTTGGCGCGCGAACTGCTTTTGGGCAAGCTCGTGCAGTACGCCGTCGCGAACTCCCACCCCGGGAATCAGCATCTGGCGAATATTCAAATAACGTCCCAAGGCAATAAAAATTACGGCTGCGACGCCCATGACGTCGGCACGGTCGCGGCGCACTCCAAAAGCCTTCATGCGCTCGCGCACGTCGCGTTCGACGATTTCCGCGAGCCGAGCGCGAAGCAGTGACACATCGAGCGCGCGAAGTCCTTTTTCGCGCGGACCCGCCGCAACTTGCGCGAGACTTTCTGCGTTGCCGCCGCAGGCGACCGCTACACCTTCAGAAAAGCTGGGGCGTTGGGGCATTCGGGATTCGAGAAGCGCGCGTACGTAGCGGCGAACCTGCTCGACTTGCACTGGACGCATGGCGCCGCGAATACCAAGACTCTCCATCAAACGAACCGCGCCCACCGGAATCTGGACGCACTGCGGGGGAGCATTATCGCGCATGACGCTGAGTTCCAGGCTGCCTCCGCCGAGGTCAATGATCAGGCGCGGGTTCAGCTCGTGGCCGAGTGCGTCTAGAACTGCGGTTCGGCACAGCCGAGACTCCTCCAATTCGCTGATGATTTCGAGCCGGATTCCCGCGGCGCGCCGCACACGTGCGACGAGCTTGGCGCGATTGCGCGCCTCTCGCGCGGCGCTGGTAGCCACGGCGCGATATGCACTGACGCCGAACTCATCCATCTTTTGACGAAATTCACGAAACGCTTTGGCCGCACCGGCGAGCGTTTCTTCGCTAAAGCGTTGGGTCGTAAAAACATTTTCACCCAGCCGCACCGGACACCTCTCGGCCAACAGGTTTTCCACATCGAGAGGTGAGTGCGCCCGCGCAATAGCAAAGCGCAGCGCGTTCGTGCCTGCGTCGATCGCCGCAATGTGAACCGGGTCAGCCAAGGAGACGTTTCAACGCCACAAATGCGCAAGCGCGTTGGAGGGCGTGTATTTGGTCGAACGGATACCCAAGTGCTCGCCGATGCGCTGCCGCAATTGTTTATTGACCTCTGGAACGCCGGCTTCTCCGTCGAGCTCGAGAAAGTTGTGGCGTTTAGCCATGAAATCGAATTCTTTCTTGATCATCGTCTGGTAGCGGATGAAGGAACGAAACAAATCATTGGAAAGAGACATATCTCGGCCGGATTCCCAATAGCTGATGGCCTGCGATTTCTTAAATTCACGTGCGAACGCCGTTTCCGGCCGGACGTTGAGCCAAAAGGTGAGGTCCGGGCGCAACGCCATCGCATACAAACCGAGCAAATATTCGCGATTGATGCCCCGAACCGCACCGCGCGCAATCAGAGTGTAAATAAATCGATCGGCAAGAATCACCATCCCCGACCGTAGCGCAGGAACGATGCGATGTTCGATTTGATCGAAAAAATCTGTGGCGTACATGAGCGCGAGGGTCAGTCGTGTCACGGCATTTTTGGCCATCAAATCATCAATATCTTTCCCCACCAGATCGGAACGCGATAACCCCGTGGTTTGCACAGCAAAACCTTCGGACTCGAGCCACTCCTGCAAAAGCGTGATCTGCGTAGAGCGTCCGGAACCATCCATTCCTTCGACGACAATCAGCGTTCCGGTAAGCTCGGCCGGATTGATTCCGACCAGCGCCTCGCCAAAAAAATAACGGTTGGTGTCGGCGATGGTTTCCGCGACCGGCAGGCGTTCCGCTTTTCTCGGAGCTGAAATGGGGGTGGTGCGAGCCGAAGGGGCCATCGTGCTCGATGCGACTGTGGCAACCTTCGAAGAGTCTTTGTTTTTGCGCGGGCTCATTGATGTGTGGGCGCGAAGCGCTTCAAATCGATACGCGAGGCAACGATCTCCCGCATCTGTTTTTGAAGTTGATTGAGAGGTATGGTGCCGTCCAGAACGACAAAGTTATCGGTCTCGGCCATCTTGTCATATTGGTCGAGGATCATGCCCTGAAAAACCCGGAAGCTTTCGGCGCGATCGTAAGAAAGAGCCAGGTCCATCCCCGCTTCGTAATATTTCAATTTTGGTCTGCCGCTCAGGATGCGGTCAACGGCAACTTCGAGCGGGGCACGAAAATAAAACGTGAGATCTGGAACCGGAGCGAAGCGATAAAGATTGCGCAGCCAGCGCGGCGAGCATCCGCGCGCAGAGTCGCGAGCAAACGCGGTGTAGACATAGCGATCGGCGAGCACCAGATAGTTGCCCTGGAGCAGCGGCATAATTTGCCGCTCGCAGCGATCGGCAAAATCGGCGGCATGCAAAAGCGAGAAAGTCACCGGCGTAAGAAGCCTGCGCTTTTTCCCCCGCTTGGTCGCGGATTTTACCAGTGGAGAGGAGTTCCATTCCGTGAAGTGCAGCCGGTAGCCGCCAATTTCCAGCCAGCGCTTCAGGAGATGGAGTTGGGTACTTTTTCCCGAGCCATCGGTGCCTTCGACTACGATCAGCGCGCCTGGGTAGGTACGTCCGGGCATCGGCCGCGCCATTTTCCGCGGCGTAGCGGCAACAGCGAATTCGCTCGTTTCTGGGACTTTTTTGGTTTCTTCAGGCATAAGAATCAATGATTGTACTCTGGAATGATTAAAATTGTGTTACAAGCGTTGCCAACATGAAACGTTCGGGTAGCTCGGCAGAGATTTCTCGTGACAGACGCACGTAGTCGTTGGGCCGCACTCCTATCTTCAGGATTACTTCTGCAACAGGTGCTAGCTGCGCCATCGCGAGAAGCCGCTCCATCTCGCTGTTGACGAAGCGCGCTTACTGAAGTATTAAAGATACAATATTATTCGTGCTGCGCCGGTTCGCTAGCGTTTCCATCCCTGGGAGCGCCGCTGACTTGCGCTTTGTGCTAACTAGACACGGGGGGTGCGGGTGTGATTAAGAAATCTGTAGTGCGTGGAATTGTTGTCGCCTTGCTGGCGGCAGTATCGGTTATCGCGCAAACAAGCACGTCCACCATTACCGGCCTGGTCACCGACCCGTCGGGCGCGGTGGTGGCCAATGCCAAAATCGAGGCCAAGAACGAAGAGACTGGCGTAAACTACGCCGGAACCACAACAGGCACGGGCAATTATTCGTTCGCCTCTCTAACGCCTGGCCCCTATACCGTCACTGTAACTCAGCCAGGGTTCCAGACTTACTCGAGCGTGCACAACATATTGACCGTGGGTACGCCGCTCGTTGTGGACGTGACGTTGAAGGTGGGGGTCACGGGCGAGTCTGTGCAAGTGGTCGAATCGGGCTACGAGCGTATCGAAACCTCAAACGCCGCGATTGGAGACGTGGTAACTACTAAGCAGGTTCAGAATTTACCCTTAAATGGACGCAACCCGCTGAGCCTTCTAACCTTGGAACCCGGCGTTGTGCAGCGTACCAATAACGGCAGCGGCTCCGGCACGCATGTTTTCGGATCGCGGGATCGTGCACACAATGTAACCATCGACGGGATTGACGCGAACGAATCTACGGTGCCCAATCCGCAAAGCAATCTGCAGAGATTGAATCCTGATAATGTGCAGGAATTTCGTACCATCACTCTTGGTGCAACGGCTGAAAATGGACGCAACAGCGGGGCAAACGTTATCGTGTCCACTAGGGCTGGCGGCAACGATCTGCATGGGTCGGTTTTTTACTTCAATCGTAACAGCGCCTATAACGCCAATGAGTGGTTTGCAAACTATGAGCGCCAGCAACGCCCGGATCTAAAGCTGCATGAATACGGGTTTGATGTGGGCGGGCATATTATTAAAAATAAGACTTTTTTCTTCGGCAGCTTTCAGAACAATCTGATCAAGCAGACTCAGCCCATCGCGGCCACCAATGTGGGCGTTGCCGGCGGAGCGCCTCTTTCCTACACGGCTCTTGCACGCTCGGGTATCTTCCGATTCGTTCGCGGCACGGTTACCAGGTCAGACGGCAAGACCTTTACCCGCAATTCACCGGGTATGGTAGACGCCGCTGGCAATCTGATGCCGGGAATTGCGGTGTGTGCTCCAGGCAAGCACTCAAATTGCGTCGACAGCTATAATATGTTCGACTCTGCAAACGATCCCAATGGCATAGGTCCCGATGCAAAGGTGCTTGCGCTTATCAAGACCCTGCCGGTTCCAAACGGGTTTGCGCTCGGAGACAGCCTCAACACCGCCGCATTCAACTGGAACGCGCCCGCCCAATTCAAGGGACCCCATTACATGGTCCGGGTGGACCACACCTTTGGACCAAACGACAATATGTTCGTCCGCTACCTGTGGAACCGCTTCGACACAACCAAAGGTGACTTCCTGAACAGCCGGCCATCGGTTTTCCCCGGATTCCCACCGCTCGGCGAAGTAAATAGGAGTGGAAAAAATCTCTCGATCAGCTACCGCCACATGTTCACACCGTCGCTGGTCAATGACTTCACGTTCGGATTCAATCGCTTCGCGTTTCTATTTACGTTTGGGGAGTCCAACCCCAGCTTCGGAGATCCAACCAAACTCCCGCCATGGACCGACGATTGTGTTGCGGGTTCGTTCCAGAACGTGGATGCGCCCAATTGCGTATCGCCCCACACGCAGCGTGCGGTTACCACACCGCAATTTGTGGACAACCTAAGTTGGATCCATGGCGCTCACACCCTGCATACCGGCTTCAACTTCCGCTTCTATATACACAATGATAGCCGGGGGTTTTTCGGGGGCAACATCGTGACTCCGGTGGTGCGTTTCAACAGGTCCAATGGACAAGGAGCTGCTTTCGCTAACTTCCCGCGTAGCGTCCAAGGGGATCCTACCCAAGACGTAAACTCGATCGATGCAAACCGGCTGCAACAAGCGATCGTCGAGCTAGCAGGAATTCCTAATCGAATTCAGCAGGCGTTCTTCGCCGACTTCGGTAGTGACACATACGCGAGCACCAGGGCGGCGACGGTTTACACTCGCGCCCACCAGTACAATTCTTATATTCAGGATGAGTGGAAGCTCAAGCCCAACCTGACCCTCAATGCGGGTTTGCGCTGGGAGTTTAACCCTCCTCCCTACGACGCCAAGCAGGCGCTGGTTCCCAATGTCTTCCCCGACGGTTCGCAAGGTGACGTCACGTATGTGAAATCCGACCGGTGGTTCAAGAACAATAGCGCGCGTTCCCTCGGCCCCCGAGTAAGCATTGCGTGGTCGCCGGACAAAAAAACAGCTGTGCGTGCCGGCTATGCGTGGTTGTTCGATACATTGTCCACGTTTCAAGTAACCGCGATGGCCGGCAAGGTGCCGGGCTTCCTGCTGAATTGCCAAACCAACATCACCACCGGCGCGAACGGTAAACCGGCGGTGAGTTCTTCAAGCGGGTGTGCGGACATGCGCGATGCCATCCTTTCCGGTGGCCAGATCAAACGCATATCCCAAGGTTTTCCGGTTTCTGTGCCGCTCCCGACCACCAAGCCGTCAGCGGCTCTGCTTGCGGCTAAACAATCACAGAATATTGCCGCCGCCGTCGGAGCGTTCGACCCGAACATTAAGAATCCTTCGGTGCACGAATGGGATCTCACTATCCAGCGAGAGCTGCCTCTGCATTTCATAGGAGAAATCGGCTACGTCGGCAAGCGCGGGACGCATTTGTACAGAGCATACGACCTAAATCAGGTGTCCATTAACGGACCGGGATTTCTCGACGCTTTCAACGTTGGCGTAAGCAACAGGCGCGCGGGTTGCGACCCGGATGGGACTAAGTGTTCGGATGGTAGACCCCGCCCGGCGCCACAGTTGCTGGTCGATATGGTGGGGGGTACCGCGGCCCTGAACAACCGTCGTTCAGACTTCGATACATTTAATATCGGCGCCTTTGCGAATTTCGCTGATCAGCAGAAGTTTCAGGGAACTTTTTTCCGTCCGAACGCGCAATTCGGCCAAATCTTTTTCCAGGATTCCGGCGGAGACTCGTACTACCACGGATTGTTTATCGCCGCTCGTCGGCGGTTTGAGCAGGGACTGGATTTCGGGTTCTCGTACACGTTCAGCAAGTCGATTGATGTCATGTCGGTGGATCCAACGGGCGCAGCAACAGGTGGTGCCTTGAGCACTAGCAACAGCCGCACCCCCACCGACATCCATGATTTCCGGTTGGACCGGGCGCTCTCGGATTTCAACAACACTCATGTGCTGCTGGCGAATATGCTGTTCGAGCTGCCGTTCGGGCATGGGAAAAAGTTTGCATCGGATACCCCCGGCTGGCTCAATCAGGTCATCGGCGGCTGGACATTCACGGGTATCTTTAATTACCAGAGCGGCGAGCCGTACAGCATCACCAGCGGTTCGTTGACCGGCAACGGAGGGCATGTGAGCTACGCACAAGTCAGAGGTCCGCTCGATAAGGGCCACATTCATTTCGTGAATGGAGTCGAAGGACCCGTCGTGTACGAGGCCGGCGCCCTCACCAAGATCACCGATCCAAACCCTAATTGCGTGAGCATCACCGGGACACAGACGTCGTTCTGCATCCCCCTTCCGGGTCAGAACGGCAACGGCCGTAATATCGCGCAGGGCCCGAACTTCTGGAATCTGGATTCCGGGTTGTTGAAGAATTTCGGTGTGACCGAGCGAATTAAGTTACAGTTCCGTGCCGAGTTTTTCAACGTTTTAAACCATGCCAATTGGGAAAATCCTCGGAACGCAACGTCAGGATCAAACAGCATACAGAGTACGCGGTTTGGACAGACCTGCTGCATTTCATCGTCGCTGCCGTCATCAGCAACAGTGATTGCCATCGGCGAGCCCAATCGCGTTATCCAGTTGGGTTTAAAACTCAACTTCTAGGAAGCCTACCACCCATAGGGGCTGCTCCTTCACGTGTTGAAGCGATTGTTGTCTCTGAGCTATTTCCCAAATGTTCCTTAGAATATGGCGAGCTTGATGCGCAGGAATTTCTTGGGATTCTGGCGGAACTCGCCGAGCAATAGACGGAGGTCAGCGGCGGCCCCCGTCAAATTATCGTAGAACTGCGGGTCGTTGATCAACTTACCGCCGGTACTGTCGTTCTTGGTCAGCTTGGCGGTAATGTCCTTGATGTTCGCGCTGCTGTCGCGGAGTTGCGCGTACAGCGCGTCATCGGTGACCAGCTTGCCGAGCGTACCTTTGCCGGCTTGCACGTCGCTCACCATGGCGTTGGTCTTCTCGATGGTTTGCTTGGCATTGTCGTAAAAGTCCGGATCGTAGATCAGTTTCCCGAGAGTTCCTTTTTGCGCCTGCACGTCGGCGAGCAGGGTATCCACGCGGTCTACAACCTTATCCATTTTCTGGTAAACCTCATCGGAAGCCACAATTTTTCCGAGCGTGCCCTGACCAGCCTGCACGTTGGTCATGATCTGATCGCTCCGGGCAAGAATGCTGTTGAAGTGGACGTAAGCTGTTTCATCGGTGAGCATTTTGCCGAGTGTGCCTTTGCCGCGCTGCACCCCGCCGATCAGGTCGCTCACTTGCGCTGAGAGCGTGTTGAGGTTAGCCAGCACATCGGCGCTGCGCTCCACCACTTGCTTCATGGCCTTTTCTTCGTGGCCATCGAGTTCCGCCCAATCTCCCAGTGGTTTCCCGGTCAGACCGCGATGAATACTCACGTAGCGATTTCCCAGTAAACCTTCGGTCACCAAAGTTGCGAAAGAATCTGTGCGAATTTCATTTTGTACGCTTCTTTTTATTCGCATGATGACTTCAATGCTTTTTTCCGGGTCCACCACCTTTCCGCCGACCCTCGGGGCGATGCGCACCGCATCCACATTTCCAATATCAACTCCGTCCAATCGCACGGGAGCGCCAGCCTCTAATCCTTCGACTTCGGGAAGAAACGTTTTTAGTCGGTACTTGGGCGACAAAATCCCCGCCGAGCCGGTAACATAGAAAATGCCGACGGTCAGAACAAATAATCCCACCAATACAAACAACCCTACGCGCAGCTCTGTCCAAGTTAATTGCTTGCGCTGAGCCATCACCATCCTCCTCTATCACAAGAAATCCTATTTCCCATCCTTTGGAACTAAAAATCTCTTCAAGTATTCGTCCTGCGACGCTAACATCGCTTTTTGGTCACCCTGAAAATAAACAGTCCCCTGGCGTAGAACTAAAATGTTCGTGGGCGGTGCGGCGTTTCCGGGCATTGCACCGTTGTTGCCAACCGGTAGCACGCGATCGCTATGGGGATCGAAGTGAAAATTGGCCAAGCCGAAAGCGTCTTGCAAACGGTGCGTGCAAAGCAACGACGTCACGCCCTGGGTATCTCGCAAGCGCAGAATCAGTGTGATGATCGTTTGCGAAGTCACCGGGTCGAGTCCGGCCGTCGGCGAATCGTACAGAACGATCTTCGGTCGGCTGACGAGCGCTCGAGCAATGGATACCCGGCGTCGCATTCCGCCTGAAAGCTCTGATGGCACTTGCTCGAGGGCGTTCTCCATCTCCACAAAGCGCAAAGCCTCGCGAACGCGCTCTTCAATTTCTTCTTCATCCAACTCATCTTCACGCAAGCGATATGCGACGTTATCCGCAACCGTCATCGAATCAAACAGCGCCCCTTCTTGAAACACAAATCCAATCTGACGGCGAAATTCCAGCAGTTCGATCTCCGTCATTTCCGCCAGATTTCGTCCGAGAACAAGTATTTTGCCGGAATCCGGATGAAGCAGACCTGCGGCAAGTTTCAAGGTAAGAGTTTTTCCGGTACCGCTCTCGCCCGCCAGCACCTTGGTTTCACTCTGAGTCACGTCAAAGGTGAGCCCGCGCAAGACTTCTCCCTCTGCAAAGCCAATTCGCACCTCTTCAAACGCAATGACCGGCTTGGTAGCGGCCGAGTTGTCCATAGTGAGTATCGATTATAGGGGTAAAGTGGCTTGCACGTCAGAGGCTGGCCACAAATTGCCAGAGTCACGCGCAAGACAAAATCTAGACGCCTTTTCCGGCCAAAAACAACATAACACGCGTGAGGAAGAAGTTCGTAACCAGTATAAACACGGATGATACCACGACCGCTTGGGTGGTCGCGCGACCAACTCCTTGCGTTCCGCCCTGCACCTTCAAACCCTGGTAGCAGCCTACCGTCGACAGAATAAAACCGAAGAACAGGGGCTTGCTCATCCCTTGCATGATATCGGAGAACGAAAGCGCGTGAAGGGCGCGCGTCCAGAATTCTACAGCCCCAAGACGCAGCGTTGACGCCGCTACCAGCCATCCGCCAATCAATCCCACAAAGTCAGCCATCGCCGTGAGCAACGGGAGCATAAGTATTGTTGCGACAACACGTGGCATCACCAGCTTGCGGCTCGGATCGGTACCCATCGCGCGCATCGCGTCGATCTGCTCGGTTACCAGCATGGAGCCAAGCTCGGAAGCAATTCCGGAGGAGACTCGGCCGGCGACGAGCAGCCCGGTAATTGTCGGACCGAGCTCGCGCACGAGGCCAATGGCTACGACATCGCCGGTGAGCGCGGTCTGCCCAAAACGCGCAAATTGCGAAGCAGTTTGCAAAACCATCACCGCGCCGATAAAAAACCCGGTTAGCAGCACGATCGGCAGGGACCCCACGCCGATGATATCCATCTGCTCAAATAGATCGCCAATATAAAACGGAGGCGACAGCACATTGGTCACTGCGCGCGCGCTAAGCAGAACGTAGTCCTGCACATGAGCGACACTCCGCTTGGCAGCCTCGGTTACAAAACCGTATGCCGCTGGTTGCTTAGGATCGGCTGTGGTCATGTAAACTCAAAGGAAAGATGGATGTAGCGCGCACCGGACACTGCACGAACGAAAGCCTATCGTCCGAATTGCAGCGCGTCAAGTATTTCAAGGTTCCAGGATATTTCAGGCATTTCGCATTGCGCGTGGACCAACACTTTCGTCGTCAAACAATCATAAACAAAGAAGAGCCAGCGCATTTGAATTTGTAATCCCCTACCAACAGATAATCGAACACTTCGGCTGGACGCCTTTCGATGGCTCCGTTACAATCTCAGGTTTTGCGCTCGGTATGCGTCCGCATGGTTGTGCGTGCGACGCATTCCGTTACAGATCCATGCTTCGTTTTGTCACCGCCGGAGAATCACACGGTCAGGCTCTCATCGCCTGGGTCAGCGGACTGCCCGCTTCCCTGCCCGTGGACCTCGATTTCATTAATGCTGAATTGCACCGCAGGCAGCTTGGTTACGGGCGAGGCGGGCGCCAAAAAATAGAGAAGGACCACGTGGAAGCGCTGTCCGGCATTCGCCACGGAAAAACGCTAGGCGCACCTATCGTGCTGCGCATTGAAAATCGCGATTGGCAAAATTGGCAGAAAGCCTTGCCGGTTGAAGATGTGGACGGGGCCGAAGATGCGCAGCGACCGCTCACAGCGCCCAGACCCGGGCACGCCGACCTCGCGGGTGCTTTAAAATTTGATTTCCACGACGCGCGCTATGTGCTCGAACGAGCTTCCGCTCGGGAGACGGCTGCGCGAGTGGCTGCGGGGGCCATCGCTAAGTTGCTACTGCGCGAATTTGGTACCCAAGTGGCGAGTCACGTTATCGCTGCAGGTAAGGTGCGCCTTGAGCGCGCGGCCCGCTGGGATGAAATTCAAGCCGTTTGTAAGAATTGGGATTCACCCCTGCGCTGTGTGGATGCCGCGACCGAGCAAAAGATGAAAGCGGAGGTCGACACTGCCCTGCGCGCTGGTGATTCTGTCGGCGGCATTTTTGAAGTTGTCGCGCACGATGTAGTGCCTGGTCTGGGCAGTCACGCGCAGTGGGACGAAAAGCTTGATGGAAAGCTGGCGCAAGCACTGATGTCCATTCAAGCAGTCAAGGGCGTCGAAATTGGCTCGGGCGTTTCCAGCGCAACTTCCTATGGCTCCGAGGTTCAGGATGAGATTCATTATGAGGCCGCTACGAAACGTTTCCGCCGGTCCACAAATCGTGCGGGAGGACTGGAAGGCGGAATCACCAACGGCGAAGACGTGGTTCTGCGAGGCTACTTGAAACCTATTTCGACCTTGCGGCGCGCCCTCGAGACCGCTGATTTGGTTACCAAGAAAACTGTGAAGGCTGCTTACGAGCGCTCCGACATATGTGTCGTTCCCGCCGCGGGCGTGGCTGGAGAGGCGATGGCCGCAATTGTTCTAGCTGCGGCATTTCTGCAAAAATTTGGCGGCGACTCGCTTTCTGAGACTCGACGCAATTTCGCGGGGTATCAGCGCCAGTTGGACGCTTTTTAAAAGGCTCTTCATTCGAGAGTGGACTTCAACATATACGCGGGCGAAGACAGATAGCTCGGAGCAGCGATGATTTATCCTATCGTGAAATACGGTTCAGCGATTCTCGAACGCCCTACAAATCCCATTACCGACTTTGACGCCGGACTCGAGAAGCTGTGCGCTGATATGTTTGAGTCCATGTACGCTGCGCAAGGTGTTGGGCTCGCTGCTCCGCAGATCGGCAAAGGTATACGGCTGGCGGTCATTGATGTCACCATCGGAAAAAATCCCGAGGCTAAACTGGTTCTCGCCAATCCGGAAATTATCCACACTGAAGGTGAAGCCCGCGAGGAAGAAGGCTGCCTCTCGATACCTGGTTTCCGCGGGTCGGTGGTTCGCCCGCAGTTTGTGACCATTCGTGCGCAAGACATCAAGGGGCAACCTTACGAGATGCGCGGTGAAGGCTTACTGGGCCGCGCCTTTTGCCACGAGATCGATCATCTGAACGGAATTCTTTTTGTCCAACACTTGAGCATGATCAAGCGCGATCTGATCAAACGCAAAATCCGCAAGATGATCAAACGCGCCGAGTGGTAACTTCCGCGTTCATCGGAGCGCCATGCGAATCGTTTTCTGCGGTACGCCCGAGTTCGCGGTTCCCGCGCTGCGCCATCTTCTTTCCCAACCCGAGCATCGCATCGAAGCCGTAGTCACCCAGCCGGATCGGCCACGCGGGCGTGGTGGGAATCTCGCCCCTTCCCCAGTGAAACAAGTCGCGCTAGAGGCGGGGCTGCCAGTTTTTCAGCCGCAAAAATCGCGTTCCGACGAAGCCTATCAGTTTTTTCAGCGCGTCGCACCCGATGTAGTTGTAATTGTCGCCTATGGGCAAATCATTCCCGCGCGACTGCTAGCGATACCGCGCTTCGGCTGGATTAACTTGCATGCGTCGCTTCTGCCGAAATATCGCGGCGCGGCACCGATCAATTGGGCCATCGCCAGCGGCGAAACGCGCACAGGCCTCACGACTATGCGCATCGACGCAGGACTCGATACCGGTGACATGCTGCTGCAGGTCGAGTTGCCCATTGGTTCAGATGAAACGGCGCCGGAGCTGGCGGTTCGGATGGCCGAGACCGGAGCTCCATTGGTCGCTGAGACGCTGCGCAAGCTCGAACACGGCGAACTTTCGCCCAAGCCGCAAGATCATGCGCAGGCTTCGCTCGCACCCATTCTCAAGAAAGAAGATGGGAGGATCGACTGGTTGCTTAGCGCAGAACAAATCTATGCGCGTATCCGCGGATTCGCTCCATGGCCGGGAGCGTTTACCACCTTCCGCGGACAGCTTTGTCATCTGTGGGGTCGACCCGGAACCATTGAGCGCACTCCGGAGGGGCCTGGTACGGTCATGGAGCACGACCAAAGATTAGTTGTGCAGTGTGGCAGAAACTTTCTCGAGCTCGAAAGCGTCCAATTGGAAGGAAGGAAAAGAATCGCGGCACGCGATTTTGCAAATGGCGCTCGCCTGCTGCAAAACGAACGCTTTGGCTAACCTCCTTCGGCACGCAACGTCTCAAACAGTGTGGAGAAACATTGCACTCACGACATCATTTTAACATTTTAATTTGCCTGACCTCATCCTTCGCGGCATACTAGAAGTCTACTGCTCTGCGCTCTGCCGTTTTTGCTCAGATTGGACGCGACCGCTTAGCTGACAATTTCCATGGAGAGCGTGAGTTTCTTTAGCCATTCAATATGAAAAAACGATTTCTTGTTTCCTCCTTTCTGTTGCTGTTGATTTCTTCTCTAACCTGTAATCTTGCTACGCTACCGGTCGCCGCCGGCGCCAACGACACAGAAGCGTCAACCGCGCAAACCGCCACACCGGCCGAGTCCGGTGATGTTGTCCTTGATACGATGCAACAGGAACTGGCGCGGGCTACCAAAGAGCTGGCCAAAGCCGAGAACCCTCCTTATTTCATTGGCTATTCCGTGCATGATCTCAATGCTCTTATCATCGTCGGTGCGTATGGGAGCTTGATCACTAATGCGACAGGCCATCGCCGCGCGGCTGACGTGACCATGCGCATTGGCTCCCCGGCACTCGACAACACCCACGGCGAAAGTCGGCAGTCCGGTATGAACTCGGGACTGGTGCCCATTCGCGATGATCGCGACGCCCTCGCTCGCGTCTTTTGGCAGCTCACCGATCAGGAATACCGGCGCGCCGCCCCCGCATTCCTCAACGTCAAGACCAACTCTGCGGTGCGCGCTGCAGAAGAGGATAAGTCTCCGGACTTCTCCAAAGAGCCGCCTCAGACTCATGCCAGCGCGGCTCCACCCCCACTGGATTTGGATCGCCCAACGTGGGAAGAAAGAATTCGCCGCTATTCGATGGCCTTTCGAAAGTATCCGGAAATTTATACTTCGGGAGCCTACTTTCAGGCGCAAACCTCGAATTCCCATTACGCTTCGAGCGAGGGAACGGCGTTGATCATGCCGAGTGCGTCGGTGCGCATGGTCATCGAGGCATCGACGCGCGCCGACGATGGCATGGAATTGATTCGCGTCGAGACTTTTCAAGCGCCAAAGGCTGACGAGCTCCCGTCCGACGCCGAGATTTTGACGAAAATTGAAACGATGGCTGCCGATCTGCACCATCTTCGTGTTGCTCCCGTCGCTGAGCCATTCAACGGTCCCGCCATACTTTCTGGTCGGGCTGCCGCGGTATTCTTTCACGAAGTGCTCGGACACCGCCTCGAGGGGCACCGCCAGCGCGACGAACAAGAGGGACAAACGTTCACGAAGATGGTAGGGCAAAAAGTATTGCCGGACTTCCTGAGTGTCGCAGACGACCCCACGCTACGACAACTTAGCGGGGTAAAGTTGGCTGGAGCCTACGCCTATGACGACGAAGGCGTTCCTTCGCGGCGTGTGGAAGTAATTCACGATGGGATTCTAAAGAATTTTCTGATGGCGCGCATGCCGATTCGCGGCTTCAGCAGCTCGAATGGACACGGCCGCAACCAGCCTGGCCGCATGCCTACGGGCCGTCAAGGCAATTTGCTCGTGACTTCGACGAAAAAAGTCACTGAATCTGAGCTGCGCCAACGATTGGTCGATGAAATCAAAAAACAGGGTAAACCTTATGGATTATATTTTGACGATGTGCAGGGCGGATTCACCCTGACAACAAGGGCGCTTCCGCAGGCATTTCAGGTTTTGCCCGTGATGGTTTATCGCGTCTATCCCGACGGCAGGCCGGATGAGTTGGTTCGCGGCGTCGATATCGTTGGCACGCCCCTTGCCGCACTTACGCGCATTCAGTTAACAGGCGACACTGAGCGTGTCTTCAACGGAATCTGCGGCGCGGAATCTGGCAGCGTACCTGTTTCCGCTTCGGCACCGGCCATGCTTTTCTCCGAAATGGAAGTGCAGAAGCGCGCTCACTCTCACACTCGTCCGCCGATTTTGCCGCCGCCCGGCTTTGAATCTTTACCGTTGCCGGCCGCGACAAAAGCCGCATCGACGTCATTAGATGTGAAGGAACCACGATGAAAAGGAAAAGCTACTTGAATCAATGTTTCTGTCGACGTTATTTTTTTGCATCGCTCATTCTTTCAGCGTTTTTTCTCGGAGCCGTGGACAGAATTGCTGCGGACAACCCTTCTGTGCCCGCCCCGGTTTCCGCGGCGCTATCGGCGGCACGGAAGGCTGTCCAAGGTGACCCCCTCCTGGAGGCAATGCTCGCCGAACTCGAACGCTCGAAAACCAATCTGAAAATGGACAATGTTCCTGCTCCCTATTACATCGAGTACCGCCTCAGCGACGTGGATGATTATTCGGCCGACGCCGCCTTTGGCGCACTCCGCGATGACCAGAAGGTTCACGTGCGCATCCTGCGCGCCGTTGTGCGCGTCGGTGACTACAAGGAAGACAGTTATTTTGGCGAGGGTACCGGCGACGCCGAAATCATGCCGCTTGACGACGATCCGCTTTCGCTCCGCCACCGCATTTGGCTGGTTACCGATCAGGCTTATAAGGCCGCTACGGAGGCTCTCACTTCAAAGCAGGCGATGCTCAAGCAATATTCGGTCGAACAGCCGGTAGACGACTTTGCCAAGGCAACGCCATTGCAATCGGTTGGCGCGCTCGTGAAGCTCGAATACTCGCAGGAACGCTGGCGAAAAACTCTCGAGGATGCCACTCGGCTGTACCGTAAGTATCCCGATGTTCAAACTCTCGATGCTTCACTCAAGTTCACGGCGGTCAACGAATACCTGGTGAATTCCGAGGGTACGGTGACGCGCGAAGGCCATACCACCTATGCGCTTACGCTTACCGGCTCCACGCAGGCTCCGGATGGAATGCGACTGGAGCGAAGTCCCTATTACATGTATGCCCGGCCCACCGAACTGCCATCGGATGCGCAAGTAATGGCCGACGCCGTGAAAATGCTTGAAACCCTGGTGAAGTTGCGGCAGGCCCCTATCGTCGAGGAGGAATACCGCGGCCCCGTGATTTTCTACGCCGATGCTGCTGACGATGTTTTTGCCGGCCTCGTGGGCGCGAACGTCCTGGGACGTAAGCCCGCGCCTGGCCGACCAGCGCGCACTACCGGCGCCTTTGCCAATAGTTACAAGAGCCGTGTACTGCCGGACTTCCTGACGATTGTCGATGACCCGACTTTGAAGGAGTTCCAAGGACATAGTCTTGTGGGAAGCTACCAAACCGACAGCGAAGGAGTTAAAGCTCTGCCGGTCACGCTGATCGAGAAAGGCAAGCTGACAAGTTTTCTGCTGAGCCGCGCACCCATTCGCGACTTCCCTGAATCGAATGGCCACGGCCGGGCCTCTTTTGGAGCACCACCGGCTCCGGTGATCGGCAATTTGATCGTGAGGCCCGAACGCAGCGCGTCACTCGCTGAGCTGAAGAAGCGCATGATTCAGATGTGCCGCGAGCAAGGGCGCCCCTATGGCTATTTCGTAGAAACGCTCGGCACCGGACTTACCCCTCGGCTTCTGTACCGCATTTGGGAAAAAGATGGTCATGAAGAACTGGTCCGCGGAGCCGTCTTCAATGAGCTTGACGTACGCACGCTCCGCAACAACCTCGCAGCCGCGGGAAATGACGCTCTGGTGAGCAATCGCCCGGGCGGTGTGCCCAGTACAGTAATCAGCCCATCGATATTTTTTGATGAGTTGGAGGTCAAGCGGGCCGATACCAGCAAAGATAAATTGCCGGAGTACCCGCCTCCATCACCCTCCCATCCGGTTAACTGAACTTGCGCATGCCGCCGTGCACCATTCACACGTCGCAACAGCACCCAAACGCAATGTTGCTGCACCGTGACCGCAATGATAGGCTCGCCGCAGTGAGAATCATTCTGTGACGCTGCGGGAACGGCTCGAATGGTTGATGCGCATGGCGCTGCTGGTGTTTATCCTCGCTTCAGCAGCCTTTTTGAGCGCCATTACGGCGATGCGCTTCGCCATCCATGGCCGTGAAGTGACACTTCCAAATCTAGTCGGGAAAAACGTTACCGAGGCCAATCGCCAACTCCGTTCGCAAGGTCTGGTGCTTCGCGTGGCCGATCGTGTTTATAGCAATTTCCCTATCAATGTCATCGTGCGCCAAAGCCCTCCCCCCGGCATGCAGATGAAAGTCTCCCAGCAAGCCCACGTAGTCCTGAGTCTTGGCCAGCGTCAGCTCACGATTCCGAGTCTCGAAGGCAAGTCCCTGCGCGTTTCGCGCATTGAGCTGCTCCGCGCGCGCCTGCAAATCGGAGAAGTCTCCAATCCGTATATCCCGGATCTTCCTGCTGACGTCGTGGCCATGCAAGATCCTCGCCCTGGCAGCAGCGCCTCCAGCCCTCGCGTTGATCTTCTTGTCTCAGCTGGCGTCCGTGAGCCGGCGTACGTCATGCCTTATCTCGTCGGCCTTAACGAAGCTGAGGCGCAGCGCCGTCTCAGCGGCGTGGTGCTGCACCCCAAGATTAAATACGAGCCTGCCTCGCAGTGGCCTCACGGCGCGATCACGACGCAGAATCCGCCTGCAGGAACAAAAGTCAGCCTTTCGATGCCAGTCGAATTGACCGTCGCCAACGGCGCGGGGTGATGCAACAGGCCCGACGTACGCACGTCGTTTTGCCCCCCCCGCATCGCGTGAGAATGCCAATCGACGCTTTTCTAACCTTTGCGCTAAATCCTGCATCTTGTATGTGCTAGAATCTCCGGAGAAATCATGGTAGCTACCACTGTCGAGATAGCGCCCTCCGTTTTAGCCGCTGATTTCGCGTCTCTCGGCGATGCCATCCGTGCTGTAGAACGCGGGGGCGCCCGCATGCTTCATCTCGATGTGATGGACGGCCATTTTGTACCCAATATCTCCATCGGGGTCCCTGTAGTCGCGTCATTACGCAAGGCAACCCGCCTGACCCTCGATGTGCATCTCATGATTGAGAATCCCGACCGCTACATTGAAGCTTTTGCGGAAGCGGGTGCGGACATGATCTCGGTTCATCAGGAAGCCACGCCGCACCTCGATCGCATCCTGCATCTTATTCGCGAACATGGCCGAGCGGCGGGCGTAGTGATTAATCCAGGGACCCCGGTTGCGGCCCTGACCGAGGTACTTGAGAAAGTGGACTATGTGCTGGTGATGTCGGTAAATCCTGGGTTTGGGGGTCAATCTTTTATCTCCAACGCCGTCACCAAAATTAAGCAGCTGAAGGACTTGCGTTCGCGATACAATTATAGCTTCCGCATCGAAGTGGACGGGGGGATTGGGCCCGACACCGTGGCCCACGTCGTTCGCGCTGGCGCGGAGATTCTGGTCGCTGGCACATCGGTGTTTCACACCCCTGACGCGGGCGCGGCAGTCAAAAACCTGCAGCAAATCGCTGCAGAAGCACTCCTGCAAAAAGTCTGAATGCCCCAGCGTATGACGAAAACTAAAATGGGGAGTCTCTGTGAATAAATCGGTCAAGACAAGAATACGGGTCCGCTGGCTGGCGCTTCCGCTCGCAGGCGTGTTGCTGCTGAGCGGCTGCTTCGGCGGCAAGAAAAAGCATGGACAGGAACAGGCCTCCGGTGCCGAACCGGACAAGGTCCTTTATGAGCGCTCACTGGAAGATATCCGGCATGGCCGTCACACCGTTGGCCGGCTCACACTGCAAACTCTCATCAACACATATCCCGATAGCGATTACCTCGCCAAGGCTAAGCTAGCGATTGCCGATTCTTTTTACAAAGAAGGCGGCACCACGGGCCTGACCCAAGCCGTCGAAGAGTACAAAAACTTTATTATCTTCTTCCCGTTTCTTCCTGAAGCGACCTACGCGCAGTTGCAAGTCGCCATGACCCATTATCGTCGCATGGAAAAGCCGGACCGCGACCGCAGCGAAGCCAAGCTCGCTGAGGAAGAGTTCCAGACCTTTTTGCAGAAATATCCGGATGACAAGCTGCGTGCCGACGCCGAGCAACGCCTGCGCGATGTCCAGGAGGTCCTTGCCGAAGGCGACTACCGTATTGGACGCTATTACTACATCAAGGGCTCGTTGCGAGCCGCCGCTGGACGATTGTCCACGCTTACCGAGCGTTACCCTCTTTATAGCCGCGCCGACCAGGCCAACTGGATGCTTGCCGATATTTATACCCGTAGCGAACACAAAGAAATCGCCGCAAAATATTGGGCGCGCATTGTTCGTGAATATCCACTGTCATCAATGGCCGCGAACGCCAAGGATAAGCTGAAAGAGTTTGGCGCCCCCATCCCGCAGCCCGATACCGTTGCGCTCGCGCGCGCGCAGAAAGAACGCGAGATTGAGCGCCGTGGCGGCGGGATACTCCACAAGGCAACCGGCATCTTGACGACTCGTCCCGATGTGACCACCGCTGCGCAACTCGGCGCCCCGAACATGACTCCCGCAAGCGTTTCCGGCGGCGAGATCCTTACGCCGGGCGGAACCACAGGTCTCGGTGGCGAGGGCGCGAGCACTAGCGCTGTTATGACCGTTCAGCCCGGCACGGGCAGCGCCCCTTCCGCGGCCAGCCCAAGCTCACCTACCGAACCTGCAGCAACTAGCCCAGCGGATACCGGCCCCGCAACCGCCACTCCACCAGTCACTGCCCCCCCAGCCGGCGACGCACCCGCAGCGGCCAAACCCGACGCCACTACGATCAATACTGCGCTGTCTCCTGATGCTGGGGTGGCGAACAAATCCAAGCCCATCGACAAAAACAAGGAATCAACCAGCAAAAAGAAAAAAGGCCTTCGCAAGATCGTTCCCTGGTAACAGCAACACGGAACTTGCGATTTTCACAGTCATCCCCAAGCGCATACCGTTCGCACTGGATTTAGTGTGTATGCGGCATGGCTTACCGCATGTAAGAATATCCTCCCTGCTTGCGTGGTCAATCTAAGCCTTCGCGCTTCGATAGGCCTATCCGGCTGTCCGCGCACCCTGTTTCAGCTAGACACACACACTCACGGTTCGTGTTGACGCCCTCCCTATGCGATGTTACGAATACTTGAGAGGCACTATCGCTATAGCTTGTCAGCGATTGGCCGGAGGGTCGGACGTGGCAACAATTCTAGTTGCTGACGACAATAGCAACATCCAAAAGATGGTCGGCCTTGCGCTGAAGGACCACGGCATTGACGTTGTCGCCGTAGGCAACGGCGAAGCCGCTGTGCGCCGCATCCCGGATGTGCACCCGGACCTCATCTTGGCCGACATTTTCATGCCCGTTAGGAACGGGTATGAAGTTTGTGAATTCGTAAAAAAAGATCCGCAGTACTCGCACATCCCCGTGATTCTGCTGGTGGGCGCGTTCGATCCATTGGACGAACATGAAGCGCAACGCGTCGGCGCCGACGGCGTTTTGAAGAAGCCATTTATCCCGCCGGATCCACTCATCAATATGGTGAAGTCTGCGTTGGCTCGTGCCGCCGAAACCAGGCGCCCGGCGCCTGTTTCTGTGCCGCAGCCTGTTATGGCCGCGGTTGCGTATACCGAAGCCGCCGTCGAACAGCCGCTGCCATCGATGCCCGCTGCCGTTTCCTTTGGTGATGCCGACAGACCCTTGGCTTTTGGAAGCATGCTCGAAACCGAGACGACGGAAATCGAACCCGAGGCCGAAGCTTACGTCGCGCCCGTGCCGCATCCAGAGCTCAGTGATTCGCGCAACTGGGGCGTTACTCCTGAAGAAGAGGTTGAGGAGGAAGAGGCACCGGAGACGTCGTGGCGAGCGCAATCGGTTCCTGATGAGTTGTTGGCAGACGACACTCAAGTTTCTGAAGGTAGTCGGTATGCCACCACGGCGCTACCTGAACCCGACGTCGAAGCCGTGAGTGCGGTCCTCTCGGAACCTCAGGAGAAGCTCGCGCACGAGGTCTTTGCTCGTCATGACGAGCCGCAGCAAGAACCAGCTTCGGTTCAAGCAGGTTCCTTAACAAAAGCGCAGGAGAGCTCCCAGCGCGAGGAAGTTCCCGCACTTGAGCAGGGACGCGAGACGGCTTCTGAATGGGTGCAGCAGTCAGATCCTGCAGTTGAAGACAAACAAGTTTCTGAACCGACAAACGAGAACGACTACGAAGCCGTTTTTACGGCTGACGCGTTTCCCGGTTTGTTCATCGAAGAAAAACCCCCTTCGCCCATGGAATTGGCCGAGGATTCGCTGCAAGAGTCTCCGAGCGCTTTTGCAGAGCTTTCGACTGACTTCGGTACGGCTATAGCATCTAATGTCGAACCTCATTCCTCTGAGACTGATCCGGCAGACGCTCCATTGACCGACCCTGTTTCGGCAGAGCCCAGGCCGGCTGACTCGCAGTCAGTTATAACTCCGCCTCCTACTAAATTGCCTGCTCTCTGGGAGGAACAGGTCCGGCAGGCAGCCCGCCTCATTGCCTCCGCTTGGCCCGGTGGGCACGAAGCGGAAGAGTCGTCTGCGCATGAGCCTGCATCATCTCACTCGGAAGCCTCCGCGTCTTTCTCGAGAGAACCTAGGTCCCCGGAAGCCGAAACCGCGGACGAGAACGCACCCGCATATAACGCTGCTATGAGCCAGCAAGTTCAGCAACTGTTCCCTGCAGGTGCCGAGTCAGCACGGTCGATCATGGAAGAGATCGCAGATGTAGCTGAAGCGCCTCAAGCGAGCTCGTTCACGGCTGAAAGCTCCCACCCCGCGACTGCCCTAGCTGAATCTGTTGTCGAAACCCCAAATAGCGACAATGGCTTGACCGAAGAACCGGAACCGATCGGAGCAGTCCGCACTTTTGTCGCAGCACCGGACCAGCATGAAGAAGCGGTTACATCGCCTTCAGCAGCCACGCCAGCTTCAGCAAAAACCCAGGATTTGGAGGCAATCGTCGCCAAAGTCTTGGCGCGCATGAATCCGGAAACGTTCCAATCCATGACCCAGCAATTGCTCAAGCCGGTCATCGAAGCCATTGTCCGTAGCGAACTCGAAAAGAAATAGTAGCGATCGCTGGGACATCTTTAAGTCTTAAGCCCTCTACAGTCCGCACTCACGACAAAATCACCCAAAACGTCCATAGAATCAACACTTAGCTTTCGGCGGTCGTGCCGTATTTTAGGCGGACGGTTACAAAAGCGGGGCGTACTCGCTCCCGGTGTCAACGGCCCGTCTGGGAAGTCCTAGCGTAGCGGCTAGCGTAGCGGCTAGCGTAGCGGCTAGCGTAGCGGCCAGCGGACCGTTGCGTATCGCTGAGGCCACCAGGAACTCAGCGAATTGACGATCTCCTCCTTCGCCGCTTATAGTGAATCGTTTATTCGTTGCTACCGTTAAGAGAGTATCGTCCAACACGTAAAGGACAGCACTGAGCACATGACACGGGAAATCCCCAAGGCCTACGAACCGCAACAAATCGAGCAGCACTGGGCCCGCGCTTGGGTTGAGCAGCAGCTCTTTCGCGCTGACCCGTCTGCCCCTGGACCGGTGTTTTCCATCGTTATTCCTCCACCGAACGTGACGGGATCGCTGCATATCGGTCACATGCTCGATCATACGGAGATCGATATCCTGACGCGCTGGCACCGCATGCGCGGTTTCAATACGCTTTATCTCCCCGGAACCGATCATGCCGGCATCTCGACGCAGCGCGTTGTCGGGCGCAAGCTTGCCGAGCAGGGCATCGATTACCGCACGCTGGGTCGCGACGAATTTGAGCGGCGAGTCTGGAAATGGAAAGAGGAATCTGGCGGAACAATTACCGAGCAGATGAGGCAAATCGGCGAAAGCTGTGACTGGACCCGCGAGCGATTTACTCTCTCGCCGGAACTTTCTCGCGCGGTAACCGAAGTCTTTGTTCGCTTATACGAAGAAGGTCTCATCTACCGCGCGCACTACATGGTGAATTGGTGCCCGCAGTGCCAGACGGCCATCAGCGATCTCGAAACCATTCACGAAGAACGGCGCGGAAATCTCTGGTACATCCGCTATCCCGTAGTGGATTCAAGTGAAAGCGTGGTCGTCGCAACCACGCGCCCGGAAACCATGCTCGGTGACACGGGGGTCGCCGTTCATCCCGAGGACGAACGCTACAAGCATCTCATTGGCAAGCGCCTCCGGCTTCCGTTTATGAACCGCGAGATTCCGATCGTCAGCGACACCTTTGTAGACCGCGAATTCGGAACCGGAGCAGTGAAGGTTACGCCTGCGCATGATCCCAATGACTTTGCATTGGGCAAGCGCCACAACCTTCCGGAGCTCGATGTGATGACCGATGACGGGCACATGAGCGCAGCAGCGGGCCCCTATTCCGGCCTCGATCGCTTTGCCGCCAGAAAACGCGTAGTTGAAGACTTGCAGGGGCAGGGGCTGCTCGAGCGCGTCGTCGAGCACACCCATGCCGTCGGAACGTGCGAACGCTGCATGACCGTGATAGAACCGCGCGCCTCGAATCAGTGGTTCTGCAGAATGAAGCCGCTGGTCGAGCCCGCAATTGCCGTGGTCGAAAGTGGCGAGATTCAGATTATTCCCGAGAATAGGCGCACGGTTTATTTCGAGTGGATGCGCAACATCCGCGACTGGTGTATCTCGCGGCAACTGTGGTGGGGGCACCGTATTCCTGCCTGGCATTGTGCAGATTGCGCCGAAATTACTGTTGCCCGCGAGTCGCCCGCAAAGTGCGCAACCTGTGGCTCCAGTAAGCTCCAGCAGGACCCTGACGTGCTGGACACTTGGTTTAGCTCCGCGCTTTGGCCCTTCTCGACGCTCGGCTGGCCTGATGACACGCCTGATCTTCGAAAATATTATCCAACGAGCCTGCTCATTACCGGATACGAGATCATATTTTTCTGGGTCGCGCGGATGATTATGATGGGACTCAAATTCACGGGCAAGGTTCCCTTCCACCATGTGTACATGCACGCTATCGTGCGAACTGCGGACGGACAGAAGATGTCCAAGTCCAAGGGTACCGGAATCGATCCAGTCGATATCAATCGCAAATACGGTACTGACGCGATGCGCTTTACGCTCGCCCTCATGGCTGCCCCGGGCAAAGACCTGATTTGGACCGAAGATAAAATTGAGAGCTCGCGTAATTTCGCGAACAAGATTTGGAATGCGGCGAGGTTTCTCTTTCTCAACCTGGAGAAATTCGAAGCCACTGGCGTATCGATCGAACAGCTCGCCGCACCGGAGATTCGTGCTGCGGCGCCGTATTCAGCCGGCGGCGATTTGAAGCTGATCAACTGTTGGATTTTTTCCCGGCTGGCGCATGTTACAGCGCAAGTTAATGATTCATTGGAACAGTATCGCTTCCATGAAGCTGCCCACCAGGTCTACCATTTTTTTTGGGGAGACTTTTGCGATTGGTACATCGAGTGGATGAAACCGCACCTGTCCGACAGCGATCGCTCCATTGCCACAGCAGCCTGGCGAAATCTATTTGCAGTGTTCGATGCCGCGCTGCGGCTCCTGCATCCGTTCATGCCATTTATAACCGAGGAGTTGTGGCATAAGCTTCCGCAAAGGGCTGGGGCCAAGTCCATCGCGCTGGAGCAATTCCCTGCCCCGCAGCCCTCTTGGATTCAGGAACCTGCAGAAGAGCAAGTCGCCCTGCTTCAAGAGATCATTGTCGCGGCAAGGAATATTCGCGCAGAAATGAAACTCGAATCCAAACGCAGGGTGGCCGCGGAGCTGTTCACGCCGGAGGAGGAAACTCGCAAGCTTATCGAAGCCAATCTTGCGCCCGTGCTTCGTCTGGCAACGCTCTCAAATATTCAATTTGCTACGGCTCACCTGGATACTGCGAGTGGAGCCGTGCGCTCAACTCCAAAATTCGAACTGCGTATTTCCGCTGATGAGGGTCGTGACCTGCCCGCGGAAATTGCCAAGCTGCGCAAAGAGAGAGAGCGTTTGGCGCGTGACGTTCAGTCCAAAACCACTCGCTTAGCCGACCAGACGTTCCGTAACCGAGCGCCCGCCGAAATTGTCCGCGACCTCGAAACTACGCTGGCCGAACGCAGCGCCGAATATCAGCAAGTGCTAGCGAGACTCGCGCAGTTGGAGAAAAATCTCAGGCCATCCGATCCGGGTGCCTCCGCGGGTGCGCTGGGCTAGCTTGCCAGGTATTGTGATTCTGTCGGTCGGTGAAGCGGTTCCATAGTAAGAGTCCGGACCTCATCCAACAAATGAACAGCAAATTCGAAAATAAGGAACCCAGCGTGAGCCGCCCGTACATGCCCGGCTATGGGATCGCGGATGCTGCGAGCGGCAAAGGTCTCCTTCCCTGGAGCTGGGCTGTCGAGTTACTGGAGAATGCCCGGCGCTATTGGTTGGCAACTGCGCGCCCAGACGGTGCTCCACACATGATCCCAATCTGGGGAGTATGGCTCGAGGAGTCGTTCCGCTTTATGACCGGCCCGAAATCTCGGAAGGCGAGAAACCTGGCCATCAATCCGCGCTGCGTCATCTCGCCGGAACGCGCCGACAGCGTTCTCGTGCTCGAGGGCGTTGCGGAAATAATCAGCGGCTCCGTTGCTGTTCGGCGTTTCAAGAATGTATACAGTAAGAAATACCATTTCGACATGGAGCCTTACAACGATCCACTAACCGTGATTCGACCGCGCGTGGTGTTCGGGCACATCGAAGACTTTGAAAACCATGGCTTCACGCAAACGGCCACACGCTGGACCTTCGATGCCGGCTGATCTCCTAGCAAGCATCGGCTTCGCACGTTTGTCGTTCCCATGAACTCAGCTGACGCGACGCCGCAAATAAATTGGGACTCGCCGCAAATGGCCACGCTGATTCGCAGCGCGCTGCGAGAAGACATTGCCGGTGGCGACGCAACAGTTGCCGCTATTGTTTCTCCCGCAGCCACTGCGCGCGCGAACATTATCGCCAGGCAGGAACTCGTTGTGGCTGGCTTGCCTCTTGCAGGCCGCGTGTTTCGCGCGCTTGATGCCAAAATTGTTTTCTCCACCTTGAAGCCCGAAGGCGCGGTCGCTTCATCGGGTGAAACTCTTGCGACAATCAGCGGGAGCGCTGCTGCGGTTCTTTCTGGCGAGAGAACCGCGCTGAACTTTCTGGCACGGCTTTGCGGCATCGCGACTCTTACGCGAAAGTTTGTAGACGCGCTGGCTGGAACACGGACACGCATTCGCGATACGCGCAAGACGACGCCGATGCTTCGCGCCCTCGAGAAATATGCGGTGCGCGTTGCAGGCGGAGTGAATCATCGTTTCGGTCTTTACGATGCAATCCTCATCAAAGAGAATCACATCGCTCTGGCCGGTGGAGTGCATGAAGCGCTCGACCGTGCTCATGCCTATGCCCGAACAAGAGCGGATTCTGTTCGCGAAATGACGGACTACGAAATCGCGCACTCGGATCCAGGCGCACAAGTGCTGCCCGTGCAGATTGAAGTTCGCAATGAAACCGAACTAAGAGCCGCGCTGGCCGCAGGTGCGAGCGATGTATTGCTCGACAATGTACCGCCGGCAGAGGCAGCGCGGCTCGTTAAGATCACACGCCACATCCGCTCGGAAGTGATCATCGAGATTTCCGGCGGAATTACTCTTGCCAATGCTCGTGCTTATGCCCAAGCCAACGCAGATTTTCTATCCTCGGGATCCTTGACGTATTCTGTTCCCGCCGCGGATCTGAGTCTGCTTGTCGAAAACATTGCAGCCGGGTAAGCTGCACCATGCCGAACGATTCAGCCGATCAGTACACTCCGCAAACCCTGGCTGGATCTTAATCGTGCCACGTGGATGTGCGCGCCGCACACATTTATGCCACTTCGAACAATTGCCGGCACCACTGACCGTCGAATTGCCGCCCTGCTCGCGCTGCTAGCTGACAAACCTATGATCGTGATCAGTGGCGCGAAAATAGCCGAGGAAATCGGCGTAAGCCGCTCCACGGTGTGGCGTTGGGTACAAACCCTCCGCTCGCTTGGTGTAGAAGTGAAAGGCCATGCGCGCACTGGCTACGTCATCGAGAAAACTCCCGATGTGCTGGCCCCCAACCTGTTCCGCCGGAGCCTGCGCCATACCACGTTTGGCAAGCACATTTATCATTTCTTTAAAATTGACTCGACCAATCGTGTCGCTTTGCAATTGGGGCACGAAGGCGAACCGCACGGGACGGTGGTTCTCGCCGAGGAGCAAACCGCTGGTCGCGGGCGGGCAGGCCGAGTGTGGCATTCGGAGCGCGCGAGCGGAATCTACATGACCGTGCTAATGCGTCCGGGAATTTCGCCAGCCGACGCCCCGCTACTGACACTGCTCGCCGGCTTGTCCGTGCGCGACGCGATACAGGAGCAAGCTGGGATTACACCGGATTTGCGCTGGCCAAATGATTTACTGCTGAATGGAAAAAAGCTTGGTGGAATCCTCACGGAAATGCATGCTGAACCGGAGCGCGTTCAGTTTGTGATTATCGGTATTGGATTGAACGTGAATCACGCGCGCATGCCAGAGAACCTCTCGGAGATTGCGACGTCATTGCGCATGGAGAGCGGTCGCAGCCATTCGCGGCTGGAGCTCGCGGTGAAGTTGCTGGGAAAGCTGGAGAGCTACTACAATCAGTTTCTGGAGAATGGACCGCAAGCAATTCTTGACCGATTTGCCGAAGTCTCAACGTTTGCGCTGGGCAAGCGCGTACGCATCGCGAATTCGCGCGAAACATTTACGGGAACAACGGCAGGCTTGGCTTCGAACGGATTGCTGCGCGTGAAGCGGGAAGACGGACGAACAGAGACGGTGATCTCTGGCGACGTAGCTGAGGCGCTGTGATGTTGTTGACGATTGACGTCGGGAATACGAACACGGTTCTCGGCGTTTTCCGAGAAAAAGAACTTGTCGCTCATTGGCGCCTGACGACCGCGCGTGATCAGACCGTTGACGAGTACGGAATTCTGACGCGCAATCTTTTTACTTTGGCTGGGCTAGAGCCGAGCGAAATCGGCGGCGTGATCATCAGCTCCGTGGTCCCGCCTCTCAACGGAACACTTGCGGGAATGGCCGAGCAATATTTCCAACGCAAGGCGCTTTTCGTCGAGCCTGGCATTAAAACCGGAATGCCTATCCAATACGACAACCCGCAGGAAGTAGGGGCAGACCGCATCGTGAACAGTGTTGCCGCATATGAGAAATATGGCGGGCCGTGCGTCATCGTGGATTTTGGCACAGCGATCAATTTTGATGCCGTATCATCGCAGGGAGAATATCTTGGCGGCGTGCTGGCTCCGGGCATCGGAATTTCCTCCGAAGCCCTGTTCGGCCGAGCCGCCCGATTGTTTCGAGTGGAGATCAAAGATCCGGGGCAAATTATCGGAACCAATACCGCGGCATCAATGCAGGCCGGCCTTTTCTATGGCTACACCGACCTTGTCGATGGCATTCTGCAACGCATGAAGCAGGTATTAGGACCGGCGACGAAGGTAATTGCTACCGGCGGACAAGCTGAATTAATCGGGGGTGCGTCGAAACATATCGAAACGATCGATGCATTTTTGACTCTCGAGGGCTTGCGAATCGTCTGGGAGCGCAACCCTGCCGGGCAGCCGACAAAAGCGTCGGGCGAAATGCGGACCTCTCCTGCGATTCCGGGTCCGGCCGTGGTTTCCAGAAAGCCCCGCCGATGAGCCCGCCGGGAACACCGATAGCGCTGAATTATTTCAATTACTTCAGTGAAATTGAAGGGTACTTCTGGAAAAAACGCGGGGCGCACCTGCTTGTTTCCCCGCTGGATTGGGCCATCATGGAGTCGTGGCAAAAGGCGGAGATCCCTCTGGCCGCAGTTTTGAAGGGGATCGACCGGGCCTTTGAAAGTTTTCAACGTTCGCGACGTGCAGGTTCAGGCCGCTCGCTCAAGAGTCTCGCGTACTGCGTGGATGCGGTGCTCCAGGTTGCCGACGAATTGCAAGAAACAGCGGCCGGTACCGGACCTCAAGCAAAGCCAGCTGCGCGAGAAGCACAGGAAACGTTCTCGCGCGAAGAGTTGCGCAGCTACGTACGCCGTAACATTGAGAAATTAGATTGCGTTGCGGTCAAATGCAGCAATCGCCAGCCGACCCTAGCGCCGGCGGTTCGCGAAGTGAGTGCGAATTTATCCGAAACCCTGACATTACTCGACTCGCCTGGCGGGCTAGATTTGGAAGACCTCGAGCGCCGTTTTACATCCCTTGAAGAAAAGCTTTTGGCCGCAGCGACCATGTATGCAAGCGAAGATATACTGCTCGGCATCCGCCGGGAAATGGACCGGCAACTTTCGCCATACCGGCGTAAAATGACCTCCGCACAACTCGCGCAAGTAGAGCGCCAGTACATCCACAAACGCCTGTTCGAAGAGTTTGGCTTGCCGCGACTGAGCCTTTTCTACATGCTCTAAATTGCTGACCCGCGCCAGCGCTTTAGGACCAGAGTTCACAACAAAACTATGACTACAATTGACGTACGAATTGAAAAACTTGTGTACGGAGGCGACGGTCTCGCGCACCACGAGGGGCAAACGGTTTTCGTACCGTTTGTGCTTCCCGGCGAAGAGGTAGCGGTTCAACCCATGCAACGCAAAAAGAAATTTGTGCGTGGACGAGTGGAACGAATGTTGGCTCCTTCGCCGCAACGAAGCATCCCGCCATGCCCTCATTTTGGGGTCTGCGGCGGATGTCACTATCAACATATTCCGTACGCCGAGCAATTGCGGGTGAAGAGCGACATACTTCGCGAGACGCTCTCGCGGATCGGGCGAATTCCATGGAACGGGCCGATCGTCAAGCACCCATCGCCGCCGTTTGGCTATCGAAGTCGCGCGCAGTGGGCGGTTCGCCCAGCCATTGCCGGTGGCTCGGACATTGGATATTTTCAAGCCGCTTCGTCGACACTTTGCCCGGTTACTGAGTGCTCAATTCTTTCTTCGCGTCTGGCGGACACTTTGGCAATTCTGCGCGGCGCGTTGATAAATGGCGCGATTCCAGTCGGTATAAGCGAGATTGAGGCGAGCTCTGATTCTGCGGACGAGAAGATTCTTCTGAATGTCTCTTTTGATAAATTCCCCGCATCGCCTGAGGAGCTCGCGCAAATATTTCGCGGATTGCTTCCCTTTCTTGAGTCACTGCTCCTGCTCGATCGCAGCCGTGAGCAATTTGAGTTGATCGGACCCGGATACATCACCTACCGAGTTGGCGAGAATTCCTATCGCGCGGGACACCTGTCATTTTTTCAGGTGAATCAGTCTCTCATGGAGGAACTGGTGCGCGCAGTGGCTGGCGAAACTCGCGGCGCCTTCGCTCTGGATCTATTTGCGGGCGTCGGTCTGTTTACAATTCCGCTAGCGCGCCAGTTCGAACGTGTGGTCGCGGTGGAAGCAAATCTTGCCGCCACGCGCGATCTCAAAATGAATTTGGAAGGAAACAGCGTTGCTGCCGAGTCTGTGCAGACCGATGCTTCGGCTTACGTGAAACACCTGAGACATAAGCCGGATTTTGTGGTGCTCGATCCACCTCGCGCGGGATTGCCTCCTGAGGCTGTTGCCCGCTTGCTGGAATTACGGCCTGCCCAAATTGCCTACCTTTCCTGTGATCCATCAACTCTGGCGCGCGATCTGTCAGCATTCACAGGCCAGCGAGCGGAGCAAAGCGCCGGAACAGGTTCTGGTATCTACGAGATTTCGGAAATCCACTTATTTGATCTATTTCCCCAAACCTATCACATCGAATCGTTTGTGAAGTTAAAGTTACGCGAATGAAATTGCCCGCGGGCAGATAACCTGCTTTGTACCATGGTGATGACTTTCGGTGAAAGATCGCTGTGAGAAACGTCTCATCCGCGCCCTGATTTTTCAGGCGCGCCAACGCATGAGTGCGATCAAGAGCGCAATGGCGAACACCAAACCCATCGCTGCTTGATATTCGCGATTGTGGCGATACTGGCCCCAGGAAAATTTGAAGGAATGGGCGGCGCTTGGCAATTGTGCCGGCCGGAGGCGAGGGAAAAACAGCGGTACCCTGCACCGATAGTCTTCGAACGCACCCGCGTAACGAGCATGGAGCTCCCGCTCCTCGCGATGCATTACCACCGGATAAAAAAGGGCAAAGTACACGGCGACAATCAGCGCCGCCCCCCATGAGTTTACGCCGATGAGAAATCCAGCGGTAAGTAACGCGCTTCCTAAATACAGTGGATTGCGCGTGTAGGCGTAGGGGCCGGCGGTAGCAAGAGATTCGTGTTTGTACAAATAACCGGCTGCAGCCGCGCGTATCAGCAAACCGCTGATGCCAACCGCGGCACCTAGACAAATCGACCGTGTCGTAGGCTTCGCTAGCCACAACGCGGCAACAGCCACGGGATAGCCGAGCCGGACGCGCCAGCGCATGAAGAGCTCACCGGAGGTGCTCAAGCCGTTTTCTCCAAGCGCTGAGCGACGGCTGCAAGTACCTGCTCCACAGTGATCGAGAGCATCGAAGCGGCCGGCTGGTGCCCTCGCTGATGCATCATTCCCTCGAAGCGGTCGTTGCAAACGATGATGTCGTCGCGGTTGTATGGCCCATTGCGAACCCAATCAGTAGCCCCATACAGTCCGACAACGGGTGTACCCATGGCCACTGCCAGATGCAGTGGGCCAGTATCTCCTGCGACGACGAACTTTGCGCCCGCCAGCAAGGACGTAAGCTCCTGAATTTCTCCGCAAAAGAAAACAACCTCGGCGGGCGATGCGGCGCGGGCAACAGAATCAGCAAGAGCGCGCTCGCCAGGACCATAATTCACAACTGCGCGAAAAGCGTAACGTGCCTCCAATTCACGACACAGAATTCCGTAGCGGTCTGCGGGCCAGCATTTCGATCCCCAACCCCCGCCTGCATTGATCACGAAGAACTGCTTTAGACTGCAGCCGACCGTGCGACGGACAATTTCCTCGGGAGCAATCGTAAGCCGGGGAAATCCAGGAGGGAAACGCTCCGGACCGGCGCCGGCTGCTCGCGCGAGTGCTCGGTTTTGGTCAACGATGTGTTCGCAAGATGGAACGATTCGCTCGGTATAGAACATGGCGGCGCCACCTTCTCGCGCAAATCCACGCGCCAAGCCGATGCGCCGCGGTGCGGTTGAGAGAAATGCCAACAAAGCGGACTTGTAGAGGCCCTGAAAATCGATCACACACGTATAACGCGCCTTCCGAAGGTGCTGTACTGTGGACATAAAATTGTGGACGGCGGAACCGGCGATCTCGATCACTTCGTGGAAATCGGTGCATCCTGAAAATAGCGCTGCCCACTTTTTATCAATAAGCCAGTCAATCCTGGCATCAGGAAATGATCCACGCAGCATCGCCACAGCAGGAGCAGTAAGAACGATGTCACCGAGAGAACTCAGACGGATGATGAGGAAGCGGTCGTTAGCCATGAGGAATTTCGCGGAGGCGCGCGAGAAGATCGCGGGTCGAGTGCCTTTTCTCGTCGCCGACAATCGCCACACGGATGCCCAGTCGCGCGGCTGTGGCTCGCTCAGGAACAGTTTCCTGCGAGTAATCGGTGCCTTTCGCGTGAACATCCGGCCGCAGATTCTCCAGTAGTGTTTCAACATTGGGCTCGTCGAAAATAATCACGTAAGCGACTGCAGCTAAAGCCGCGACGAGCCTGGCTCGAGCTTGTTGTGGGAGTATTGGCCTGCCGTCGCCCTTCAGCGGGCGCACACTCGAATCGGAATTCACGGCGACAACCAGAATGTCTCCTTCGCAACGCGCTGCCTCTAGATAACGCACATGCCCAACGTGGAGCAGATCAAAGCAGCCATTAGCGAGAACCACGCGATGGTTGAGGAGGCGATGTTCTGCCAGATGCTGCGCAAGAGTCTCACAGCTGAGGATTTTGGTGCGCGTGTCGAGCGGCGGAGGAAGGGAGTTCATGCCGGATGCGTTCCTATGGATTGCTGTGGAACCGAGCCGGTGGCTTCACCGCGAATGGCGGCGAGCAACTCCTGCGACGTCACGGTTGCCGTGCCGCGTTTCATGACCACGATGCCCCCGGCAATATTGGCGATATGCGCGGCTTCAACGAACGTTGCGCCGGAAGCCAGAGCGAGCGTGAGCGCGGCAATTACCGTATCGCCGGCGCCAGTAACGTCAATGGCCTGGTCACTGCCGAAGATAGGCAGCAAGAGCGGTCGTCTGCCGCGTTCGAACAGAGCCATGCCATCTTTCCCGCGCGTGACCACCAGACCGCGAAGCCGCAAACGATCCAGTGTGCGGCGTCCGGAACGCTCCAGCGCTTTGCGATCCTGGCCGATCATCGTGTGATGCAAGGATTCGAGTTCGGCTTCGTTCGGAGTAGCGGCAGTTATCCCGGCGCCGCGGAAATCATGAAGCGCGTTCCGAGAGTCAAGCGTGATAAGCGGATGATTCGGAAGCGATGAAGCTGCGTCTTTGACAAGCTCCGCTGTAACCGCACCCAAACCGTAATCAGACACCAGCAGCGCCATACCCGGACGAAGCAGGGAGATAAGCTTGCGGCGCAACGCATCATGTACTTTCTGCGGCAGCGGCGCACTAGGCAAACGATCAACGCGCAGAACTTGTTGCGGAACCGTGTGCTCCCAGCGCGCAAGGAAGCGAGTCTTCGTAGGAGTCGCCCAACCCCGCAGATGCAAGATGCCCGCGGTGTTTACCCGTTTGGCGCGAAAATAATCCAGTAGCGCATCGCCGGCAGCATCATCTCCCACCACGCTTACAGGGAAAATTCGCGCTCCCATGTCTGCTAAATTGTTTGCGGCGTTGGCCCCGCCGCCGGGAAGGACTTGGGTTTTACGGTGTCGCAAGATCAGGACGGGGGCTTCGCGGGAAACACGTGTGATTTCGCCAAACTGAAATTCGTCGGCGACAAAATCGGCGAGGAGGGCGACCCTCTGATCAGCGAAGCTTTCAACGATTTCCGCAAGCCGCGTCAGATCGACAGTGCCATGCTCAGAAGCGCGGGAAACACACGCGCGGCTCACTTCTGCTCCTTATGCAAAAGTTTGATAATCCACCCCGCGGCTTGCATTAAGTCCTCGGCGACAAACTCAGGCTGGCGAGGCCACCTTGTGCCATGGTACTCATATTCTCCCCGCCCATAGCCTGTTAGCACAAGGATGGCGCGCGCGCCGGAGCGATGAGCCATCTCAATATCGGCGTACCGATCGCCCACAACAAAAGAACGAGTGAGGTCGAGTTGATGTTCACGCGCCGCGGTTTCTAGCAAGCCGGGGCGCGGCTTGCGGCAGTTACAGTTGTCCTCCGAGCGGTGCGCGCAATAGTAGATACCTTCTACGCCTGCTCCGGCTCTCGCGAGTTCCGCGTTTATCGAATCATGCACCTCCCTCAGCAAAGATTCTGGGAATATTCCGCGCGCAACTCCGGATTGATTGGTAACAATGATGACCGGGACGTTCTTATCGTTGATCAGCCTAACTGCCTCAGCGGCATACGGAAACATCCGCAGGCGGCTCAAGTGATTTAAGTAGCCCATCTCCTCGCAAAGAGTGCCATCGCGGTCGAGGAAAACCGCCGGGCGCAAGCCGCCCTCAACCACCGTTCACACTCCGGTCGGCGAGCGATCGGCGCACAGCGGCATCCACCCTATCCACGGTTATCCGCAGCATACAGCGATGATCAATCGGACAGCGTCGCACAAAACATGGACTGCAAAAAACAGGTTCCTGAACAAGCGCGAATGTATCGGTGATCGGAGCGGTGCCGTTTGGATCGGTAGGCCCAAAGATTCCAACCACAGGCAAACCAACGGCGGCGGCGACATGCATCGCCCCCGAATCATTTCCGACAAAAAGGCGGCATGAAGCGAGCAGCGCCGGCAATTCCCCTATACAAGTTTCTCCGGCGAGCATCACAGGACGGTGCCGCATCGCGGCAGAAATAGACTCAGTCACACTCCGCTCTGCGGACGTGCCGAAAAGTATCACATCAGCGTTTAGGTCGGCAATCAAACGGTCGGCCAGCGCAGCGAAGCGCTCGGCCGGCCAGCACTTTGCGGAGCCGTACGCAGCGCCCGGAGCGAACGCGATACGCAGCGCCTGGGCGCGCGTTCCCGCTCGAGCGAGAGTTTCTTCCGCCAGCGCAAGAGAGGATTGCGTAACGCGCAGCGAACTGGTTTCAGCATCTGCAACATGATCAGAACTCTGCTCCAGCCAGCCAGCGCGGCGAAGTAACTCGAGATAGTAATAGCTTTCGTGGGGCGGGATTTCGCCGGGGCGCGGAACACCGATGGCGCGCGTCAATAACAGTCGCCGCCCATCGCGCGCGTAACCGATACGCTCCGGTATTTGGGCGCGCCAAGCAAGCCATGCTGCGTCGAAGGCATTTTGAAGAAGCATGGCGGCATCAAACTTCTCCTTTCGCAATTCCGCGGCGAGTGCTTCCCTGCCGGAAAATCCGCTATGCTTCCCAAGGGCATCGTAGACGATCAGGCGGTCACTGAGGCCCTGGTCGCGATACAGGTCGGCGACCCAGGGGCGCGCCAAAATGGAAATTTCCGCGGATGGCCAGCGGCGGCGAACGGCGACAAGCGCAGGAATGGACATAACCGCATCCCCAACCCAATTGGTCGCGCGGATAAGGAGGTTCATCTGCGGTCCTTCCCGGGCTGTCGCGACGATACTTCAGCAACGGCAGCTTCAGTCGCAGCGTCTCTCTTGATGACCACGTTACTTAGTGAAGCCAGGAATCTCTCGTCATCGTTGATTTGCAAATCGATCTGACAAAAATGCACAGGTAATAATCTGAACTGGACGCGATCGAGATTAAAAATGTCTTTTTCGGTGCAGAGCAGCGCGGTTGCACCCATGGCCACAGCAAGTCTCTCAAGCTGATCCGCTTCTGGTTGCGTATACCGGTGATGATCCCGGAAAAAAGTGCTGCCCAGGCTCTGGATTCCCCATCGCGACAGATCGTCGCAAAAAGCCTGCGGATTACCGATACCGCAGAAGACCAGATAACGGCGCGATCTAAATTCCACCACGCTGCTTCCAGGCAGTGGGCAATCCTTTTCGACAACCGCCCGCAAGCGCGTCTGGGCATAAAAAATCGGCGCAGCCGAATGACGGCGAACAATGCTTTCTATGGCTGGTGAGCGATCGCTGCGGGTTATGACCACGAAATCCGCGCGAGATAGTGCTGAGGCATGCTCGCGTAAGGGGCCGGCCGGGAGGAGAAAACCAGCGCCGAAAGGATTCGTTGCGTCAATTAGCACAATATCGGCGTCGCGTTTCAACTTCAAATGCTGAAACCCATCATCGAGCAGAAAACAGTCAATTCTGCTTTCCTTCTGCCTTTCGTTCAGGCGCAAGGCGGCCGCATATCGATCGCGGTCCACACCAACAGGAACTCTGTCACCAAAGCGGCTGAGAAATAAACGTACCTCATCGCTTGACCGTTCATGTGATCCTGCGAGCCCGCGACGTGAGTGGTGTCCCCTCGACAAAATGGCTATACGGCCGCCCTTGGCCAGCGCGCGCTCGGCCAACCAGATCACCATGGGAGTTTTTCCCGTGCCTCCCACGGTAAGGTTTCCGACACTTATCACTGGCTGTTCGAGAGATTTGCTTTTGTACAAGCCGCAGCGGTAACACCAAACGCGAAGTCTAGCTATGGCGCGATAAACAATTGAGAGAGGCCAGAGAACCCAGCGTAGCACGGGATGCAGATTCATCGCTGTTCCTGGCGCGCCTCTGGAACACCCAACTGCCCGCCGACAGGGACATTTTCAGCGGAAGAAGTCTTCTCGACAAAATGACGGACCTTCTCGAAAGTGCGCGCCGTGGCACCACGGCTGCTGTCAACAAGCACGCGAGCTGCCGCTCCCATCTGCTCGCGCGTTTCGCGGTTCTTGACGAGCTCGATCCAGGCGACGCCCAGATCCTCGGGGCTATGCACCTGCTTCGCGGCACCGGCGGCGATAAAGTCAGCCGCTAGCTGGCTAAAATTTTCCATCCAGGGGCCGAAGATTGGGGCTTTTCCAAATGCGGCCGGCTCGAGAATATTGTGACCGCCGGAAGGAACCAGCGAACCCCCAACAAATACGGCATCGGCAATTCGGTAAAGCGCCGCGAGTTCGCCAACCGTATCCAGCAGTAAGACGCTCACATCCTCGGGGATCGGCGCGGCCTGATTCTGCGGGATGGCCGTGCGTCGGAGGAACTTGCGTTGGGATTCCGAAATAAAATTCGCGGCGACATCGAATCGCTCGGGCTTGCGCGGAGCAAGAACCAGCAGGGCGCGACGCCACTCCCCTTGCAAAATTCCGAAGGCAATCAAGACGAGCGGTTCCTCGTTGGCGACCACACTGCCCGCAACGATGATTGGACTGCGCTCGCGATTTCGCACTTCGGAATCGAGCCAGTCGATAAAGGCAGAATTTAAAGGCAACTCCTGGTCGTATTTCAGGTTCCCACTCACTAGGACTTTTTCCGGTTTGGCGCCAATGGCCAGCAGACGTTCCGCGTCCTCTTTAGTTTGCATCAAATAAAGCGAAGCGCGGTTCAAGACGTCTGCCAAAAAGGGGCGGAGAAAAAACCCGGTCCAGCGCAATGCGCGCTGGTAGCGGCGGAAAGACCGAGCCGATAAGCGGCCATTCACGAAGACGACCGGGACACCCTGACGATCTGCAAAGCGCAGAAAATTAGGCCAGATTTCAGTTTCGAGAATTACAACGACAGCCGGATGCACAGCGCGAAACGTACGGCGCACAGCGAACGTCCAGTCCAGGGGGAAATAGAAAACAGCATCAGCGAAGGTCAGACGTTCACGCGCGAGCCGCTGACCTGTTTCGGTTGCAGTGGAGAAGACCACGCGGCGCATAGGAAAATGCTGCTTAAGCTGGCGAGCGAGCGGAAGCGCGGCCAGCGTCTCTCCGACCGAAACTGCATGAATCCAAATTGCGCCCCCATCCGGGCCTGATGTGCGACAGGTCGACGGAAGAGAGCCGAGACGCTGCGACAAGCTGCGCAAATATTTTTGCCGCCGCAAGCCTTTGATCAGCAAGTACGGTGACAAGATCAGCGTGGCCAGAGCAGTCAGAAAACTGTAGAGGAAATACATTCGTGATGAATTCCTTGTACCAACTACGACCGCAACGCTTTGGGTTTCAAGCTTTCTCTTGCACCATTCATCGAATAACTGGGGGTCTACGCAGAAGCCTTGAAACCCGGTACTATACTCTCATGCGCAGAAATATTGTGTGCGGAGTTCTTCTTGCAGGGGCGCTTTTAGCCGATGGCGTCGCAAGTATCGCCCTGCAGAAAGACATGCGCAGCGCGCAGCAGAAAGATCCGGCAAGCCTGCCGGCGAAGGAAACTCATGAAGGCTTATTGATAGCCGCCGATCCTTGGATCGATGCAGCGGTATACAAAGTGCAGTTCAAAAAAAAGTCGCCCTTCGATGCGGGAATAGCAGCGATTGATGTTTATTTTAGCAATGAGACCGACAAACCCATACAAGTTGATTTGGATTCCATTCGCTTGCTGGTATCTCCGGAGGGACAGCGTCAGAAATTGAAGGCTATCGAACCAGATACCGTAGCCGACCGAATTGTATACCCCGGCGGGGCGAAGGATCCGAGCTCAGCGCGGGCAAAGATTCCTTGGCCCGGGTTAGGCCTGAAGAAACCTCACGAAAAAAAATGGGAAGAAGTCGCTGTCATCCTGCGGTCCGCCGCGGTGCCAAGTGAAATCATTGCGCCGAAGAAGACCGTACATGGCCTCTTGTACTTTGATCTTGACGGACACTTTGACCTACTGCGTTCGTCGCGGTTATACGTCCCTAACCTTAAATTTATCGGGTCAGACAAGAACATTTTCTATTTTGAAGTCGAGCTTTCACCCCGCCATCAGTGAATCTACTGTCGAGTCATCCCGGTTGCGAAAGGTGCTTCCGCGGAATGTGTTCTGCAACCTGATTTGCTGAGGTCGTTGCTCTCGGATAGAATCATTGGCTCACCCATGCGAACCACTCCGAGGATTTGTCTCCGATGAATTTTCTTGATGACCTAAACCCGCAGCAACGCGAAGCCGTCGAAACAGCCGAGGGACCATTGCTCATCCTGGCCGGAGCAGGAACGGGCAAGACTCGCGCGATTACCTACCGCGTTGCAAATTTTGTTGCCCGGGGCGTGCCCGGCGAAGCCATCCTTGCGGTAACCTTCACGAATAAGGCTGCCGAGCAAATGAAGCAACGAATTACGTCGCTTCTAGTGCGCGCTGGCCTCCCGGCGGCCGACCCGTGGGTCTCCACATTTCACTCGTTATGCGCGCGGCTGCTCCGGCGCGAAGCGCCTCGACTGGGATTGCGACGCGACTTCGCCATATTCGACGATGACGATCAGATCGCCACGATCAAGCTGGCGTTGAAACGCCTGGACCTTGAGGAGCGGGTGTGGCCTCCGCGTGTGATTCTCAGCCGCATTAGCCACGCCAAGAATCACGGACAGACGCCGGAGGATCTCTTGTCCGACGCGCAGAACGAGGAGCAGCGCACCATAGCCAAGGTGTTTCATTCTTACCAGGAGATGTTGAAGCAGAATAGTGCGTTGGATTTTGACGATTTACTGCTGCGCGCAGTCGAAGTGCTGAAGCATTCCGCCGAGGTCCGCGAAAGTTGGCAGCGGCGCTTCCGATATATTCACGTGGATGAATATCAGGACACCAACCGCGTGCAATATGATCTGCTCCGCGAGCTCACAGGTCCAACGCGCAATCTGTGTGTCGTTGGCGACGAGGACCAATCCATTTATCGCTGGCGTGGAGCCGATGTCGGGATCCTTCTGCGCTTCGCCGAAGATTTCGTCGGTGCCAAAATCGTTCGTCTCGAACAGAATTATCGCTCGACGCAGCCGATCCTTGATGCGGCCGCTGCTCTAGTGGGCAATAACTCCAAGCGGCTGGGCAAAACTCTCGTCGCGGTCGAAGGTCACGGACCCAAGCTCAAATATTTTGAAGCCCGCGGCGCGCAGGAAGAGGCCGAGTATGTAGGCGCTATGATTCAGTCGCTTTCCCGTGAGGATTCGGCCGTTCACTACGCCGTGGCCTACCGGACAAATTTTCAATCGCGAGCGTTTGAAGAAGTATTCCGGCGATTGGGAATTCGCTACCGCTTGCTGGGAGGATTCAGTTTTTATCAGCGCGCCGAAGTAAAAGATGCTCTGTCCTACGCGCGCCTAGCGTTCTATCCCGATGACGATATCGCCCTGCGTCGCGTCATTAACACGCCTCCCCGTGGCATTGGCAAGAGCACCATTGAAGCGCTCGACGAGGCGGCCAGGGCCAGGCAGTTTTCGCTTTGGGCAGCTATCGCACACATGCTTGCCTCAGAGTCATCTGGGCGCGCGGTCGCGCCGCTCAAAGGCTTTCGCGAATTGATTCTTGAGCTGCAGCAAGATCTAGCCCATTCGACACCGTCCGAGTTCCTGCGGCATGTTCTGGAAAAAACCGGCTATCTCGATATGCTCGGCCAGCGCAATAACGCTGAAGACGCAGCGCGCGCGGAGAACTTAAAGGAATTGGTGAATGCCATGGCCGAGGGCGCCGAGGCCGGTGAGTCCCTGACTGATTTCCTGGATCGCGCGGCCCTCGTGAGCGACGCCGATATGTACGACGACCGAGCCGCAGTTACACTGTTGACTTTGCATAACGCCAAAGGGCTGGAGTTCGACCACGTTTTCCTCACGGGAATGGAGGACGGTTTATTCCCGCATAGCCGCTCGAACGATAGTACCGAGGGGCTCGAGGAGGAACGGCGGCTGTGCTACGTCGGCATGACCCGCGCAAGGAAAACGTTGACGCTAACACGCGCTGTTTATCGCCGGGTTTTCGGCGACGAGCAGCGTTTAAAGGCTTCCAAACCCTCGCGATTTTTGAATGAAATTCCTGGCGATTTGATCGAAACCTCTTCCGGTTCGCTTGCGGATGCGGGAGAGACGCGACGTTACGAGCCAGATCCGGAATATTCTTATTCCCCGGAAGAATTCGTGCGTCGCGTGCGACACACGACTTCGCGCGATTCGCTGGCTCCCAAGCCCTCCCGTGCGCCGAGTTCTCCGCGGGTCCGTCCGCGCAGCGGCCAGTCCGACCCGCTGATCGGGCAACGTGTGCGCCACCCGAACTACGGCGTGGGAACAGTTATCGCCGTGGAAGGAGACGAGGAAGATCGTAAACTCACGGTCCGCTTTGCCGGGCACGGAGCTAAGAAATTTGTGGAAAAGTACGCGCAGCTGGTGCCAGCCTGATACGTGGCTGCCAAGACCGTCCGAGTAAGTGAGGGTGGCAGTCCTTTTCTTGCGTGCGACGCCCTGAGGTTGTAAAGTTGCGCAGCTTTGCGCTTGCCAGTCTCTACGAGCTGCTGGTAACTGGCGATCAGCGCAAGCAGGCGGAGATGCGCGGGTGGACTCACAGCTATTCCGCACCAAAAGCATCGACAAACTGCTTTCCGATGCGGAAAATCCTGAGAAGCGCCTCAAGCGGTCGCTTGGCTGGCTGAGCCTGACTTCGCTTGGAATTGGCGCGGTGATTGGCTCGGGGATTTTTACGGTCGTAGGGACCGCAATTGCCGGGCAAAAACTTCAAGGCTCATCAATTCTGAACGCCCCTCTGCTTGAATATCTGATCTATCGGTCGCCCTCATTCGGTCGGCCTGGCGCTGGGCCGGCAATTGCGCTGTCTTTCATTTTGGTGGCGATCGTTTGCGGATTTGCGGCGCTCTGCTATGCCGAGCTCGCCGCCATGATACCAATTGCCGGCAGCGCCTATACGTACACGTATGCCACCATGGGCGAACTTATCGCTTGGATCATCGGCTGGGACCTGATTCTGGAATACGCCGTGTCGAACATGGCCGTTAGCGTCGGATTTTCCGCCCATGTTGCCGGCCTGTTTGATTGGTTTGGGTTCCACCCAGATCTTCGCTGGATTTCGCCTGCATACCTGCCAAGCGGATTGTCTGATTTGCAGGGAAACATTCTTTATCCCCCCGGATGGCACTTTGGCTTCAACTGGCCCGCATTTGTGATCGTAATGCTCTTGACGATCGTTTTGGTTCGAGGTATCCGCGAATCGGCCCAAACCAATAATATGATGGTGCTGCTGAAAATTATGGCCATCATTGTTTTTGTAGGCTTCGCTTCGCGTTACATTCATCCTGCTAACTGGCATCCCTATGTACCCAATGGCTGGCCTGGAATTTTGACGGGCGGCTCGATTATTTTCTTCACATACATCGGGTTCGATTCGGTTTCGACGGCGGCGGAAGAAACTAGGAATCCGCAGCGCGATCTGCCAATCGGTATCATAGCGACCCTGGTTGTTTGCACGGTGCTTTACATCGCAGTCGTGGTCGTGCTTACCGGACTTGTACCGTGGCAAACGTTGCTCGACGACGCCGCACCGGTCGTTAACACGCTGAAGCGCCTTAATCTCACCACCGTGCGCCTGGTCGTTTTGTTGGGGGCTTTGATGGGGATGATTTCCTCGCTGCTGGTTTTTCAGCTCGGTCAGGCGCGCGTGTGGTTCGCGATGTCCCGTGACGGTCTTCTACCGGGGATATTCGGCCGGGTACACACCAAGTTTCGCACGCCGCACTATTCCACGTGGATTGCCGGTTTTCTCGTGGGCATTCCCGCAGGACTACTGGACATCGGTACACTCGCCGATCTCTCCAATATTGGTACGCTGTTTGCTTTCGCACTGGTGGCTTGCGGGGTACTGATTCTCCGCTACCGCGAACCGAATCGCCCGCGGAGTTTTCGCGCACCCGGGGGTCTGCTCGCACCCATTGTTACGATTCTGACGTGCTTGCTGCTGATGGCCGGCTTGCCCATCATGAATTGGATACGCTTCTTCGCTTGGCTGGCCATTGGTCTGATAATCTATTTTAGCTATAGCCGCAAGCGCAGCACGTTGCGCCTTGAGAGGGCGGCGCAAGGTATCGAGGGACGACGCTGATGTCATTCTGGCAAAGCATAACCGTATCTGCCTTGGCGAAGACGCGCGCCGCATCCTTAGCCGTAGCCGCGTTACTGTTGGCGCCGGCGGGTGCCCTTGCCTGGGGGGCGAATGGTCAGAGGCTAGTGGTCACCAAGGCCATTGATACTCTGCCTCCTGAACTCCGCGCATTTTTTGAAGGGAACCGTGAGTTCTTCCTCCAGCATGGCGCCGACCCACTCGCTACGCTCAAACACAATCCGACTTTGGAGCGCCGCTACCATATCTTGTTTCTCGATCACTACGGCCGTTTCCCTTTTGATTCACTTCCGCGGGATTACAGGGCGGCTGTGGCTAAATTCACTCGCGCCAAGATTGAAGCCAACGGCGTTCTACCTTGGCAGATCGGCGTGTTTAGCGAGAGGCTCACCAACGCGATGAAAGGCGGGAAATGGGATCAAGCAAGGCTCGAGGCTGCCTTGCTGGCGCACTTCGTTGCGGAATCCCACGATCCTTTCAACACCACAGAGAATTTCGATGGACACCTTTCCGGCCAGCTTGGCGTCAACGAGCGCTTTGGCACCGTACTCGTTGATCGTTTCTCGTCATTTTTTCCGATGCACCCGAATGATGCGGTTTATCTCCACGATCCCACCGATACGGCATTCGAAGCTTGTTTGAGCGCGCATAGCTGGCTCGAAACGATTTTGCTCGCCGACAAACGCGCCCGCAAAGGACTCAACAACTACACCGACGAGTATTACGATCGCTTTTACAATCAGGGCGCAGCGATTTTAATTCGCCAGCTTTCAGACGCCGCCACCGACGTCGGCTCCTTCTGGATGACATCTTGGATTAACGCTGGCAAGCCGCAAGTTCCTTCTCGATAATTCCCCGAAATGGCTGACGCTCCCTTTCCACATGTTCCTCAGAGTGTCCCGCAACAGTTTCGCGATCTTCCTAAGGCCGAGCTCCATTTGCACCTCGAGGGCGCTATTGCACCGGCGACAACTTGCGAGCTTGCGGCGCGGCATAGCGTTCAACTCACCGAAGCCGAAGTGCTGAGCCGTTATCGGTATTCCGGCTTCCTCGGATTTCTAGAAGCATTTAAATGGGTTACTTCATTTCTGCGCACGCCAAACGATTTCGCGCTTATTACCCAGCGGCTCTGCGAGGAATTAATCGCCCAGAACGTCGTCTATGCAGAAGTAACGCTTTCCGTTGGCGTAATGCTGTGGCGAAAGCAGGACGCCTTGGCAAATTTCGCTGCTTTGCGCGAAGTCGCAAAAGGGTTTGAGCAGCTAGGTCTCCGGTTGCGCTGGATTTTCGACGCCGTCCGCCAATTTGGCTCTTCGGCGGCGATGGATGTCGCGCGCCTGGCAGCCGCCGCGAAGGGGGAGGGTGTGGTCGCGCTTGGTATGGGAGGCGATGAACTTTCCCTCCCCGCACACGAATTTCGCGGTGTTTATGATTTTGTCGCAGCCCAGGGAATGCATCGGCTCGTCCACGCTGGCGAAGTTGGAGGACCGGAGGAAATTCGTGCGGCCATGGACATACTCGGTGCCGAGAGAATTGGACACGGCATTGCTGCTATCCGTGATGAGGCCCTCATGGACTTGCTGGCGGAAACGAAAATCCCGCTGGAGATCTGCCCCACGAGCAATCTTTGCACCGGTGCCCTTGCCCGGCAACTCGGGCGCCCCAAGGCGCAAATGGAAGATCACCCGCTACCCGAGTTTCATCGTCGCGGTATCGTTGTATTGCTCTCCACCGACGACCCCGCTATGTTCCATACCTCCTTGGATCAGGAATACTGCGCCGCCGCTAAGATGGGGCTTGGCCAAACGGAGCTCGAGAAAATTGCGGGGATGAGCTTTTTGCACGCATTCCTGTCGCCCGAGGACCGCGAGAAATACCGACACCTATCCAGGTAGGGACCATTTGGGCGAACTTGGTATACTAGGGAATTATGAAAGCACATGTTTGGGTGATGCCGAAAAGCACGGTTCTCGATCCGCAGGGAAAAACGATTCAGCAAGCCCTGGCTGGACTCGGGTTTGCTGCAGTGAAGAACGTGCGGCAAGGAAAGTTTTTTGTTTTGGAGCTCAATGGTGCGACTCGCGACGACGCCCAGAATCAAATCGAGCGTATCTCCCGCGAAGTGCTGACAAATCCCGTGATTGAAGAATTTCGATTTGAGCTTGTCGAATAAGTCGAATGACACGTGGTTAGCGCGATCCGGTGTTTTTGTTACCGCTTACGTAATGACCATCCGGTAGGCCGCTCTCGTCTGTGTTAACCTAAGGATTTGGCACCAAGGAGTCTAAAACGATGTGCGGTATAGTGGGTTATATCGGTCCGAAAAAAGTTGTGCCTTTGATCCTCGATGGGCTCAAGCGCCTGGAATACCGCGGTTATGACTCCGCCGGTATTGCGGTCGTACAAGCGAGCGGCAAATTGGAGATTCGCCGCGCACCCGGAAAGCTTCGCAATCTCGAAGAGCTCATCGCTAAGTCCCCGATCGAGGGAGTTTATGGCATCGGACATACTCGCTGGGCCACGCACGGGCGCCCAACGGAGGAAAACGCCCACCCCCATCGCGATTGCAAGGGTGAAGTCGTCGTGGTGCACAACGGCATCATCGAAAATTACGTCGATTTAAAACACCAGCTACAGGCCGAAGGCCACAAGTTTGCCACCGAGACGGACACCGAAGTCGTTGCACACCTGGTAGAAAAGTTTATGGCCAGCGGAGGTCCGCTCGAGGACGCGGTTTGCAGGACGGTGCGGCTGCTCAAAGGCGTATACGCACTTTCGATTCTATCCACCAAAGATCCCAACAAAATAGTTGCGGCGCGCAATGGACCTCCCTCGGTCATCGGCATCGGTCAAGGAGAATATTTTGTCGCCAGCGACATACCGGCGCTGCTGCATCACACCCGCGACATTTTCTTCCTCGATGATGGTGACATTGCGGTGCTGACTCCTCAAGGTGTTCGCGTTGTGGACCACCAAGGGCGCACCGTTGAGCGCCCCATCCAGCATGTGACCTGGGATCCGATCATGGCCGAAAAGGGTGGCTACAAGCATTTCATGCTCAAGGAAATCTTTGAGCAGCCGCGCGCCGTTCGCGACACCATCCTCGGCCGCATGTCCCTGGAGAGCGGCAAAGTTTTTCTGGACAAGATGGACATTTCCGAAGATGAATTCCGCAACTTTAAACAAATCAAAATCCTCGCGTGTGGCACGAGTTGGCACTCCGCGCTTGCCGGAAAGTTTATGCTCGAGCACCTGGTCCGCATTCCTGTCGAAGTTGATTATGGCAGCGAGTTTCGCTACCGCGACCCGATCATGAGTGACGGTACGCTCACGATTTGTATCAGCCAATCGGGCGAAACGGCCGACACCTTGGCGGCGCAGCGTGAAGCCAAGGCCAAAGGCTCGAAGTCACTCGCTATTTGCAACGTCGTCGGCTCGATGATCACCCGTCAAGCCGCCGGCACGATCCTCACACACGCCGGACCTGAAATCGGAGTGGCCTCCACAAAGGCATTCACCGGGCAGCTCACGGCCCTGTTGCTGCTTGCTATTTATTTGGGTGAAATTCGCGCGAAGATTACGTCAGAGAGCTCGAAGCTTTTGCTCCAGGAGTTTACCCGCATCCCTCACAAACTCGAGACAATTCTGCAAGCGGAGGAAAAGGGCGTCTACGAATCCTTGGCTAAACTATTTTTTAGGCATACCGATTTCCTTTATCTCGGCCGCGGCATTCATTACCCAATTGCTCTTGAGGGCGCGCTAAAGCTCAAAGAAATTTCGTACATTCACGCCGAGGGTTATCCGGCCGGCGAGATGAAACATGGGCCCAATGCGCTCATTGACGAGAATTTGCCTGTGGTTGTGCTCGCCACTCGCGATGAAACTGATCCTGAGTCAATGACCCGCTACGAGAAAAGTGTCTCCAACATCAAGGAAGTGAAGGCGCGGGATGGCATCGTGATCTCGGTGATCTCGCCGAATGACCATCTTGCAAAGGAAGCCTCGGACCACATTATTGAAGTTCCCTTTGCACCGGAACTGATGTCTCCTATCCTTGAAATTGTACCGCTGCAGTTGCTCGCCTATCACATTGCTGTGCGGCGCGGCTGCGACGTTGACCAACCGCGGAATCTCGCGAAGTCCGTCACCGTCGAATAAGTCCGTCGCTTGGTGCCCGTTGATCGAAGGCTGCGGTGCGTTCCTTCAACGCGCAATTCGCGTACAATTCATCTTGCTATGAATCGCGCAATGCTCATCTGCCTTGCAGCACTGGTTCAGGTCTTCTGTTCACTGGCGGTATTGCCGCAAGCCCAGCTTGCCCCTGCCAGCCAACCGAAGAAGGGCAAAATTACCTCGATTAAAATTAAGGGGTTGCAATCCTATCCCGAAGTTCAGGTCCTTACTGTGACCAGATTGCACGCGGGCGATTTCGTCGCCAAGGAGGACTTGCAGGCCGCCGCGGATCACCTCCTTCAACTGGGACTCTTCTCTACCGCCAATTATTCTTTTAAAAGTCGCGGCGAGGATCTTGATGTGACGTTCGACGTTGCCGAGGCCTCTTCGGTCGCCGTGTCCTTTGACAATATTCCCTGGTATACCGACGCCGAATTGATCGACGCCATCCAGAAGTCCGTGCCGCTTTTTGTTGGACGCGCTCCGCAACAGGGGGCGCTGGTTGATGAAATCTCCGCGGCACTACAAAACTACTTAGCTCTGCGGAACCCAGCTTTGAGCGTCGCACATGATTTGATCAATGACCCTGCGACCGATGAACCTGTGCAGCAATTCCGAGTCAAGGGTGCCGGGCTCACAATCGGACGAATCGAACTCGGCCACGCGCTCGCCGCCCAATCGCGCTCGGTCCAGGCACATCTTGCCACCCTGGTTGGAAAACCGTTCTCCAGATTTGCCATCAGTCTTTTTTTGAGCGAGCATGTCCGCCCAATCTATCTTGAACAAGGCCACTTGCGGGCCCGCTTCCGCAAACCAGAAGTACGCTTCAGCGGCAATCCTGCGAAGCCCCCTGAAACAGTGCAGGTTATTGTGCCGATTGAACCCGGCCCGGTGTTCCATTGGGGTGGCGCGCGCTGGTCGGGAAACCGTGCCCTCACTGCGGAATCGCTTGATGGTTTGTTGGCGTTGAGAACCAATGAGCTAGCCAGCGGTAATAGCATTAACGCAGCCCTGGAGCGCGTCGAGGACGAGTACGGTCGTCGCGGGTACATCGACGCCAAGCTCCCGTCTAACATTCACTTTGATGATAGTAAGGCAATCGTGCGCTACGACATCACTGTGTCCGAGGGTCCGCAATATCACATGGGAGAGATGGTCATTACTGGACTATCGCTTGCCGCGGAACGAAGATTGCGTGCGGGCTGGCCGATCCCCCCGGGCACGGTTTTTGATCGTACTAAATACGAAGCTCTGCTTATGGACCTGCAAAAGCAGCATTCCGAATTTTTTGGCGAACTTCCCGTGCATTACGATGAAGTCGGACATTGGCTGCGCCCCGATCCTGCGCGTGCCACCGTCGATGTGCTGCTCGATTTCAAGTAAAGTCTTCGCGCCCTTGTTTCTGGTGTCTTTTCTCTCTGTTTTGGCCGTCAGACTGAGTTATACTTTGCACGGAAAATGTGCGCACTCATAGCCTCGTCACCTCCCGTCACGCTCGAAGCCAAGCAACAAACTCTCTTCCAGCGACTGGCGCAGCCGCGCACGTTACTGGTCGCACTTTCCGGCGGAGCCGATTCGGCGTATTTGTCATGGGCTGCCCGGCAAGTCTTGGGGCCGCGCGTACTGGCTGTAACCGCGCTTTCGGCAAGCTTTTCTGCACATGACCGTGAGCAGGTGGAAGGCTTCCTTCGCCACGCCGGCATTGCTCACGAATTCATCGACACTCTGGAGCTGGATAATCCCCTGTATGTCGCCAACAGCCGAGACCGCTGCTATCACTGCAAATCGGAGCTGTTTTCGCAACTCAGCGGAATTGCCGCCGCGCGCGGTTTCGCGGCTATCGCCTACGGCATTAATGCAGATGACACGACCGATTTCCGGCCCGGGCATCGTGCTGCCGCCGAGCACCAGGTACTGGCACCACTTCTGGATGCCCGTCTCCATAAATCCGAGATTCGCGAGCTCTCTCGCCAGGCCGGGCTTCCTACATGGGATCGTCCTGCCTCCGCCTGCCTCGCGTCACGCATTCCCTACGGGACTCCCGTGACCATCGAAAATCTAAGTCGCGTCGAGCGTGGTGAAGCGATCCTTCGCGAATTGGGCTTCCTCCAATTTCGCGTGCGCTACCATGAAGAGCTTGCGCGCATTGAGATCGCCCCTGCCGAGTTGCCTCGCGCTCTAAAACTCGAAATGGCCGAGACCCTGGCTCAGCGTTTCAAGCAACTAGGGTTCACCTATGTCACGCTGGACCTCGAAGGTTACCGGCAGGGATCCCTCAACGCCGCGATCCATAAGCCGAGCAAGAAATAGTCTGCCGTGCGCGGCCGCTATAAACCCCTACGGAACTTTTCTTCCTAAATCATCGTACCAACTATTGTCGCGCACGTATTTTTACGCGATCCGCTGTACCGCTGGTATCGGAGGGAGTATGCAAAAGTTCGTTCAACAAATTGCATTCATAATTCTGGCTTGCACCATGTTTGCCGGCCCGCGCTCAGCCGCAGCCTCTGAAACCGGCCGTTTTGACCGCACACTTGCCGTTTCGGGTGCTGTACACCTCGAGGTTAGCAACGGCTCCGGCAGCGTACAGATCACCGGAGGCGCCCCTGGACAGGTGCGTATCCATGGTGAAGTTCGCATCTCCGACTGGATGTGGAGCTCGAAGGACCGTCTGTCGGAAATTATCGCTCATCCTCCGATCGAACAAAGCGGCAACACGATTCGCATCGGCGCAGATCATGATTCCACTCGCAACGTTTCCATCAGTTACACGATCGAAGTGCCTGAACAAACTGAAGTCGAGTCTTCAGTTGGCGCGGGAAATCAGACTGTTCGCAAGATCCGCGGTCCCGCGAAGCTTACAACTGGCTCTGGCAATCTCTTCGCCGAGTCCATTCACGACGACGCGCACCTGTTTTCCGGAAGTGGCGCGGTTCGCGCGATCGCCATTGGAGGTGAGCTGCGCGCTACCTCAGGTTCGGGGTCCGTTGATCTTACCGATGTCCATGGCGATATCCGCTCCACAACCGGTTCTGGAACGATCACGATTGCTCAACCGTCTGGGCGCGTTACTGCAAAGACTGGCAGCGGCTCAATCAATATCCGTGGTGCTGGCAATACGCTGAGCGCTCGGACAGGCTCCGGCTCGCTCACCATAGAGGGCAATCCGTCCCCTAATTCTTTCTGGGAACTGGACACAGGCTCGGGAAGCGTAAATCTGGGCGTACCCCCCAACGCTAATTTCCGATTGAGCGCATCGGTGCACGGTGGTTCCATAAACACGCAAATTCCCATCGTCGTCGAAGAGCAGAGCCGCCACGCGTTGCGCGCCCGCATTGGCACCGGCTCGGCGCGCATCGAAGTTCACAGTGGATCCGGAAGTATCCACATCCATTAGCCAACTGGGCAGCCTCCCTCAGTATCCATCCCGAATCGAGACCTGAAATCTCCGCAACGACCCTTCAAACTGACGGGCTAACCGTTGTAGTACCAACCTAAAACCAGGGATAAACCTTAAGTGGACCGAACTATCGCCCGTTGGCACAGGGTTATGTATTTGAGGACAGGCGCGCGATTTGCCGTATTTGCCGTTGACATCGGCGAGCTTTAAGGAATATCTTTCTCCCACGCGGTTGCAGGGGTATCGGACTCTTAGTGTGGTGCCTTCTAAAAACTTTAGAAGATTTAGAAGAATGATACGGCGAATTACTGCGGGCTGCGCTCATGAGGGAATTTCCAAAGGGCAGCAGGCACTGTAACCATGGTATGCAACATAGCTCTCGCGGCATGCGCACGTGCCACGGCGCTTAGCAGAAAAAGGAGAACACCATGACGTCGAAGCTTTACTCGGTCATTCTCATTCTACTAGTCGCAGCCTTGTCTGCGCCGCCGCTCGTAGCTCAGACCAGCAGCGGCTCCATCGCTGGCAGCGTTCGCGATGCGCAGGACGCTGCGGTTCCGAGCGCCGCAGTCACCCTTGTCGAGCAGCGACAAGGCACCAGGCTGACTCAGACGGCCGATGACAGCGGCCGCTTCGTCTTCCTGCAGTTACTGCCCGGCCGATACGACATTACCGTGGAGGCCCCTGGATTTAAAAGGATCGAGCGCAAAGATATTACGCTCGTAGCCAACGATAAGATTACCGTTGGAATTGTTACTCTCGAAGTTGGAGCCCTTACCGAATCAGTACAGGTCACAGCTCAGGCTGTACAACTCAATACCGAAAGCTCCGAGCGCTCCGATGCGATCGTAGCAAAGCAGATTGAGAACCTCGCCGTCAACAGCCGCAGTTATCTGCAGCTTGCCGGCCTGGCCACCGGAGTTGTCAGCACCGCTAACCTCACGACAGGCGGGCACGCCGGATTGGCCAATATCTCCGCGAACGGCCAGCGCTTCGATCACAACCAGCTCACTCTCAACGGCATCGGAAACGTGGACACCGGCAACAACGGCGACCAGATGGCCACCATCAGCCTCGAAGCTGTGCAGGAATTCAAAATCCTGACCAGCAGCTATCAGGCCGAGTACGGCCGTTCCGCCGGCGCTCAGATCAGCGTGGTCACCAAGAGCGGATCTTCTGCGTTCCACGGCGGAGGCTATCTGTATCATCGCCACGAAGGCCTCAACGCCAACAACTGGAAAAACAATCGCGATAACTTGAAACGTCAGCTTTTTCGGTTCAATGATCCCGGGTACTACATTGGCGGACCCATCTACATCCCCGGCCACTTCAACAAGGACAAAAACAAGCTCTTCTTTTTCTGGAGCCAGGAATTCCAGCGACAACTCAAGCCCCAGGGTCGTCGTGATGCCACATTCCCGACATTAGCAGAACGCGCTGGCAATTTTTCAAACAGCAAGGATAAGAACGGGGATCCAGTTTTTATTCGCGATTACACGCTGGGCAAACCTTGCAACAAGGATAACCAGACCGGCTGTTTTCCAGGCGGCGTGATTCCCATCGGCCGCCAGTACGTCCCTGGAATGGCCGTCCTGAAGTTTTATCCTGAGCCAAATGCCAGTGGGAAAGACTTCAACTATTCCTCGCAGATTTCCGATTCTTACCCGCGCCGCGAGTCTCTGATTCGCATTGACTACAACATCACGCCGAAATGGAAGTTGTTTAGCCACTATCTTGACAACAAGGATTCGGTCACCTCGGCCTATGGGTCGTTCGTGCTGGGCTCCGGCTTCCCCAAAGTCCCAATCACCGACACCCGCCCCGGCAAGAGTTTTGCCATTAGCGTGACCACTCTCATCAACCCCACGATGACCAATGAAGCTACCTTCGGCTATGCGCACAACGTCATTCATATTGATCCGGTAAATGATGGACTGACGCGCGCCAAAACTGGGATTAACGTCCCGCTGCTCTTCCCTAGCGCGGTGCAGCAGGACTTCATCCCACGATTCGCATATGCTGGCTCACGCATGAACAATCAGCAGCAATTCGGTACGAACAATGCCCCGTTCTACAACTACAACTCCACGCTGGACTGGATTGATAACGTATCCAAAGTCTGGAAACAGCACGTATTCAAGGCCGGTATTTACGTCCAGAGCAGCCGCAAAGATCAGACGTCCTTTGCAGCCTCCAGCGGCGATATCAACTTTTCGGACAACGCCAGCAATCCCTTTGATACTGGCTTCGGCTTCGCCAATATGGCTCTTGGCATTTTCAGCAGCTACAACCAGGCTTCCGGCTATTTCACGGGCAAGTACCGCTACCTGAACACCGAATGGTATTTGCAGGATCAGTGGAAACTTACCCGCCGTCTCACGCTCGACTATGGCATGCGCTTCTATTTGATTCAGCCGCAATTCGATGAGGCTTTGCAGACCTCGACATTCTTACCCGAACGCTTCGACCCAAAACAAGCCGTGCGTCTCTACGTACCCACGAACGTGGGATGTAAGCCCGGCGAAACGAGGTGCGGATACGACGCGGTGACGAGCACGTTTGTTCCCGCCCCCGATATCGGAAAGATCGTGCCCGGCTCCGGTAACTTACTGAATGGGATTGCCCAGGCCGGCAAGGGCGTCAGCAAGTACCTCATCAAGAATCGAGGGGTGCATTATTCTCCGCGACTCGGCTTTGCCTACGATGTGACCGGAAAGCAAAACCTCGTCGTGCGCGCCGGTGCTGCCATTCTCTATGATCGGTTTCAGGGCAATGAAGTATTTGATATGCTGACCAATCCTCCCACGACCCTGTCTCCGACGTTGGTCAATGGTCTTCTCAAAGATGTGAGTTCTAACAATGTGCTGCTGGCGCCGGCGGGGTTGAATGCCTTCGATTATGGCGGCGAGGTTCCCACCACCTACAGCTATCATTTCGGGATTCAAACGAAGTTGCCCTACGATTTCGTTTTGGATACAGCCTATGTCGGCTCAGTGAACCGGCATGAGCTCGAGCGGCTAAACGTCAATGCCATCCCTTATGGGGCTACCTTCCTGCCGCAGAATCAGGATCCAACGAAGTCGAACGATCCAAAGAAACCCTTCGGCTCGGCCGCAAAAGATGCAAATTTCCTGCGGCCTGATCCTGGTTTTGGGGATATTACACTGCACCAGTTTGGCGGCACCTCGAATTACAACTCGCTCCAAACCAGTTTGAATAAACGCATTGGCAGGAGCTTGTTCTTCGGTTTCAATTGGACCTGGAGCCGCGCTCTCGGTACGACCAGTGATCGTGGCAACTACCACCGCATTGACAACCTCACCCGCTTGGCAAATTACGGTCCACTGTCTTTTGACCGTCACCACACGGTTAACATCTTCTATACCTATGAAATCCCTGGTATGTTCCACTCGAGCTTCGCCCACGCTTTTTTCGATGGCTGGCAGATCTCGGGCGGAACGATGTTCCAGAGCGGCAGCCCCTTCGGCGTGGGCTTCTCTATACCGGACACGGGCAATACCAACCTGACCGGCTCCTACACTGAACCCGCGCGTATCAAGCTTGTCGGCAATCCCTTGAGCGGCGTCTCCGGCGACGAATATCACCGGCTGAATCCCGCCGCGTTTGCTCCACCGCCGCTCCCTACCGCGTTTGCTCCACCGCTGGCCCCTAGCATTGGTCTGGATTCGCCGACCAACTACCTGCGCAGTCCTGGCATCAACAACACCAACCTGTCGATTCAGAAGACTTTCGCCATTCGGGAATCAATGAAGGTCGATTTACGCGCCGATGCCTTCAACGTCTTCAACCATACTCAATTCAGTGGTATCAATAGCACCATTAACTACAAGAGTTTCACCGATTCCACGGTCACAAATTTGCCGTTCAAGCCCGATGGAACCGTGAACAACATCAACGGCTTCGGCACCGTAAACGGTGCGCGCGACCCTCGTATCATGCAGCTCGTGGTTCGCTTCCTGTTCTAGGCGACGTACCGCAGTGGACTGACCACAGCTTCCCACGCTTATCCATAGGCGTGGGAAGCACAAGAACGTGCAGCAGGAGGTGGCTAGTTTAAGGATCTCGGGCAACTCCGTTGCACAAAGGCGAATCCAACTCGCCATTGAGGTGCCTCCGATGAGAAACCGCACGCTTTTTCTCGTTGCGATCCTGGCGGCCTATCCTTTCCTGAGCGCAGCATTTCTGAGCCATGTCCCCGCTCAGGCCGCCTCTCGCAAGCCTCAGCAGCAGTTGCAAGAGAAGCAATCGCAACTCCCGCCAACGCCGGCACCCGCCGCATCCCAACAGAAATCCCCGATCGACGAACAAGGTGCCGCCTCTAAAGAACAGGCTCCACTGCCCGCACAGCGCACCACAAAAGACACCCCGAAAAAGAAGCACCACACCAATTTCAGGTTCGGGGGCATGACCCTTGGCGCGGGATACTCGCACTTCTCTAGTCCGTATTTCTATCCCTATGGACCCTACGGACCCTTCCCTTATTATCCCTTCGGCTGGCCCTATGCGTCGCTCGCATGGGGACCCTTCTGGCCCGGCTACCCGGCTTTCCTACCCAATCTCGCTTACTCGAGCGACAAAGGCGAGATCAAGCTCACAGCCGAGCCGAAGGACGCGGACGTCTATATTGACGGTGCCTATGCAGGCAGCGCTTTCCGTCTGAAAAGCATGTGGCTGCCGGGCGGCGCGTACGATCTGACGGTCTCTGCAATGGACCGTCAAGCCTTCCATCAGCGGATCTACGTCCTCAGTGAAAAATCGCTGAAGATCCACGCAAACCTCGAACCCAGCCAGATAAAACAAAATTCCGGCGACAAAACTCCAGACCCAAAAGCCACCCAAACGCCCGATGCAGAAGGGAGCAAGCCATGAACCGCGCAACCTGCATCGCCATAGCGCTCGCTTCCGCCGCATCGCTCTCCGCAGCCGGGCAAAAAGGAATCGCGCCGCGTCCCTCCCCCAATCACTACGCGGCTCACGCGCAGCGAGACGCCATTGGCATTGGCGCTCACCTCCTTACCGCGCAGCAAGCGCGCGACAAGTTCGTCTCTAACCTCAACCGCTGCTGCCTCATCGTCGAACTCGCCTTTTATCCCGAGAAAGAAAAACCCGCGAACATCTCCTTGACTGATCTTTCTCTCCTTGTCGACGGCGTTGAAAGGCCCCTCAATCCTTCCACTCCCAAAGTTGTCGCCGCGGCGCTGCAACAAGACGCCGAGTCCCAGCGCGACATCAGCGTATATCCCGTCATCGGCGTCGGATACGCATCCGGTCCCGGCCCCAACAAAGGCGTATATACGACGGTCGGCGTGGATTTTGCAGTGCGGACCGGCGGGTCTTCCGGCTCTTCCCCTCGTGATCGCGACACCATGGAAACCGAGCTCTCCGAAAAGGGCCTGCCGGAAGGCGCAGCTTCGGCCCCCGTAGCCGGCTACGTCTATTTTCCCTACACACCCTCGCGCAAGAAAAACGCCAAGGCCAAGGTGCAACTCCAGTACGTCTTGAACGGAAACAAGGTCCTCATTACGCTTCCAACACCATAAGGAATACCGCATGCAGGAAGAGTGGACGTGCACCGAATGCCAGCGGCCTTGTTTCTTCCGATACACGGGTTTTTCTCTCTCGTAAAGCGTGACGGCCGAACTGTCCTTCCTGAACTTCGCGGCGAAATCCCAATAAAACTCGGTCCCAGGCGGCGCCCCCAAACAGGTGGGTTGAAATGTCGTGGATGCTCAGTTCTCGCTCAGAGAAGGTTTCCCCCATCAGGTACCGGTAGACGTTCTGTTTTATCTGCTCCAAGCCGTACTCATGGCTTCCTTACATTTCCGACTCTCAGCCGCGCTGTCATATGCTAGATTCGTTCCGCTACACCATGAGAAGCTTCGTGAACTTCAAGCACGCAACCTTGAGCCTACCCGCGATTGCTGTGGCCTTGCTCCTCGCCGTCACACCAGCCATGGTGCTGCCTTGTTTGGCGCCTATCGCACTCACGCATGCTGCCTCGCAGCAGCAGGCGGCTCCAGCCCAACAGGCTCCACCGCAACGCGCGACTGCACCGCAAGAATCGACAACGGTTCCAACCGGCGCTAAGCCATCGCAACCGCCGCGACAACAAGCGGCCCCGAAACAGGCTCCTGACAAAAAAACTCCCGACGCCGAGCAGGAGCTTCGTCACATGATCGAAGAGTCTGGAAACGATCGCGCCGCTCTCGTTCGCAACCTTGAAGACTATTTGAAGCGATTCCCGGACACGCCGCGTAGAGTCGAGATTTATCGAGCGATCGTCGAGTCCGCAATGCAGCTGCACGACTCCGCGCGCGCGATGAACTACGCCGAGCGTATCGTCTCTGTCGATCCGGAAGATGTTTCCATCACTCTGCTGGCCATCGATCTTCTGGAACACGCCGGCAACGACGCCGGACTCAGTCGTGCAATTGACTATGCCGGCCGAGTCCTCGACCGAGTGCAGAAATCACCGATTAGCGCAAAGTCTCCGCGCGTCTCGGCGCAAGAATGGCAGGAAAATAAGAAGCGCGTCACCATGAGCGTTTATTTGATTCGCGGCCGCCTTTGGAAAGAAAAGCGTAATTACGACGCCGCCACGCAGGATTTAGAAGCTAGTTTCAAACTATTGCCCAACGCGCCTGCCGCCGAAAAGCTTGGTGAAATTTCCGAGTTGCGCCGCGACTTTCCTCGTGCCATTGAGAACTACGCTACCGCTTTCGTCCTTCCCGACGAGTACGGTATTCCCGTTGACCGCGCAGAGGCTCGCAGAAAACTTGGAAATGTTTGGAAGCAAGTTCATGGTAGCGAGGCCGGCCTCGGCGAGAAGGTTCTCGCCGCCTATGACCAGTCGCTCGCCAAGCCCGCCAAAACCATTCGCAATAAAAATGCGAAGGCACCACTCGAGTTTGAGCTGCGCCGCGTAGTGACCGAGAAATCCGCCGAGAAGGTTCAGGAGCAGCTCCCGACGGTTAAGCTTGCCGACGCAAAAGGAAAAGTTGTCGTGCTGAATTTCTGGGCGACCTGGTGTGGCCCATGTCGTGACGTGGAACCAATCTTCGACCAGCTCGGACGCCAGTATGAGGGCAACGCCAACGTTATTTTCCTGGCCGCGAGCTCCGATGAAGACGAATCCCGGGTCCCGCCATATGTGCAGCGCGAAAAGATTCGTTCCACCGTGGTTTTTGCAGATGGACTCGATCGCCATCTGGATATCAGCTCTTTCCCTACCACGATCGTCCTCGATCGTGCCGGAAACGTTGTGTATCGCTCCGACGGGTTCAACGCTCAAACCTTCGAGAAGACCCTCAACAACGCCATCCAACGTGCCTTAGCGAGCGGCACGTGAAGAATACTTTGGTTTTCTCGGGAAGATTTTGGCTAGGCTAGGTGCGGCGATCTGAAGTCACATGCTGCACGCCCATGCGCTTCAATTCTTCGGAATAATATTTGCGAAAGAGGATGTCCCATTCCTCGCTGCCCTCGATAATTTCCTTTTTCTGTGAGGCAATCTTTTTGCGCACGTCGGAGTCAATCTTCTCTTCTTCTTTCAACGCGGTCTGAAGAATCTGAACGATTTGCTGGCGAATGGTGTCGCGGTCTTCGATAAATTCCACGTCGTCGCCGGCGACAAGCACATCGGTTATATGGTGCGAAAGGCGAACGATTTTTTCGCGGCTCAATCGCATGAGGTTCGAAGACCCCTCGGCGTTTTTGGCATCGCTCTCAGCGCAGAATCAGCTTGCGGTCGCGCGCCAGCTGGCCTTTCACTTTCTTGTACATCTCCTGATAGGACACGCCGGTGCGACGCATCTCGTCGGCATGCTGGCTGAGGATTTGGCGCACGTCTTCATTGAGCCGGTCCTCAACCGTAATTTCTTCCATCATGCAATGCCGGATACGAGTCGTGAGTCCCTCAGGCGACTTAACCTCGATCATTTTAGAGGAGATCAGGCCCTTAACAATTTCAGCAGCCATGTATCCGACATAATCGCGCTGTATCAGCAATGAATTCTCCAAAAAAAATGCAAAACGCAGTGTAAACGTTCCGCGCCGAAAGTTCAAGGAACGCGCCGCATTTGACGATGAGGAAGGGTTGCGGTACGATGCACTCGGGGCGGTTAGCTCAGCGGTTAGAGCGTCCGGTTTACACCCGGAAGGTCATCCGTTCAAATCGGATACTGCCCACCATCAAAGCATTCGGCGTACCTGGCTCGATTTCCGAAATCAGGATCGTACTATTTCTGTGGTGTTGCTCACCCGGAATCATGATACCGTTTGCCTGCGACGCTTGGAATTCTCATCTTGCCGGGGTAAAACGTGACTGTAATCCCAGCTAATTCAAGAGTCCACCCATAACAGCGGCACACACCCTATTTCACATACCCTCGTGGATTCATGGGTCTGGTTCTTCCGCCTCTCTCCGTGAAAATCGACTCTCCTCCCGCGCCCTGCGGGTTGCCTTTGCCGCCCTTCCTCCGGAAGCTCTCTGAAGGTAACGGTTCCCCTGAAGCCCCCGAAAGGCGTGACCGTCACGCTGTAGCTGGTGCTTGAGCCGACGGTCACCGCCTGCGAACTGGCGTCGCCCCAAGCGAGAAATCTGGCTCTGGCGTAACTGTGTCCGCATCCGCGCCGTGACTCAGGGTCTCAAAAACCATCATGTGGTGGTCAACAGGTAGAGACTTGGCCCGAATGTTGGAATTCAGCCAGTTCAAGGTCTCCGGCAGCGCTTCTCCCAGCCGATTGTGATAGTGGTTGTAACCAATCTCAAAGGTGGGATATTGAACCAGAGTTACGCTTCCCCCGCAAACCGAGCTCGGCACGGGATTTCCCAACAGATAGTGGGCGTGGAATTCCAGCCCTGCTTCCAAGCGCGTCTTTTCTGAGCCAAACAGGTCCACACCCTGGATGCGGGCGGACTCGGCTGCAGCCATCGTCGCCGCGATGCCATACTCGGTGTGTCCAAAGTCGCGACAGGTTTCCTGAGCTATGCCATTCACGGAATCGTTGAATACCGCTTGCCCATACCAACTCGGCGAGCCCCGGGGAGCAGGCATCGGATTAGACCCGTCAAGAGGAAAGTAGTAAAAATAGGCGGGCACGCGCTGATACCAGAAGGTGATCGCCTGGTTGAATAGATTGGTGTCATCGTTGTACACGGCGATGCCGATCATGCCCTCAATCATGGTCAGTTCCCAATTGCCGTTGCTGCCCGAGCCGTTGATGATCTTCGGCAAAATGACGTTGTTCATCATGGTGCCGAAGGCTTGGGCATCGTCTGCTGGCCAGCCAGCGTTACTGTAGCGGATGATCTCTGCCGCGCGCGCCCATTTTGAGGCTCCCCAACCCGCCTGCAAGGGTGCGTTGGAGTTGGTGTAATCCACCAAGTTGCGTCCGTAGGTGTCCAGGATCGTGACAGCGTTTTGCGCATATGTGGTGTTGCCAGTGATCCAATACAACAAGGCCTGAGTGTAGGCAGCGCTGCCATCCTCATCCTCTGCCGAGCAACCGAAATCAGGCTGAGAGTATCGACTCCGCCCGGAGGCGGACCCTGGGGCGCATAGGTCAATGACCCATACCTGCTGTTTTGCGCCTTCAGGAATGCGGAATAAATGGGATCATCCTGGGCATTCACCTGTGCCTTAACAAAATCCAATTGCGCCCGGCTGACCAAGACGCCGGGATGTTGGAAGCTCGTCTGCGCCAGCGCCAGTCGTTGTCCTGTTGCAAGGAACAATAGACCCAATGCTGCCCACATGACAGCCCTGTAGGGCTTATAGCGTGACTTTCTACGGGAACGGCTCGGCGTTCTATCACCGAGGATTCTATAGAACTGGCGTTTCATCGGTTCCATGTGGCTCCTTGATTTCTTGCTGGTCTCGGGATCAGGTCACTTTCCGCACAGACTGCAGTAAAAGGGACGGGTTGCGCTTACCTAGCATGTCGCGTAAACCAGGTCAAGATAGTCTTCCTGAGAACCGGCGAGCACCAGAGCTTTGAAACCCGGCCGACTCGCGCGAGCCAGCGCTTCAAACCTGCGTTAAGCCGCCGTCAGCGGAGAGTCTCTCCAGAGGCTGGATTGGCCTCGAACATCGCGAAGCAAAAAACCTTCTTGTGCTCAGTTGAATTTGCCACAACGTGCCCAGCGCGAGAGTCTAGCACCGATCGGCACCGGTACTCGGCTGTTAACCTTTGGCCGCAACTATTGCTGCAACAGGACTTAGCTGTTAACCGAATCTTTACCGCGGGTTAACTTGACGCTCTTGTCCGCCGCCGGGCAGAATCCTACGCTGCCAATTCGGACAGCAAAATGGAAATCCCCATTTCAGGAGGGTCGCATGAACGTGTGTTCACGATCGTGGTCTGCGGTGGGAGTTGCGTGTATTGTCCTGATGACGGCTGCGGGTGCGGCGGCCTCTCCGCAGGAGCAGGCCACTGATGCGCTGACCTTCTATGGAATGAGCCAGCCCCAGGGTCCGGTGACGCCAAGTTACCTTCGGCTGCATCAGCCGCTGTATCTGCTCGATTTGTGCCGGCAGGTGAAACGCGGCGAGCTGGACCGGCAGGAGGTCGAGCCCCTCGTCGGACGCAATGCGCTTCAGGCTTTGCTGGCGATGGACCTTGACGCGCTTTACCGGACCCTCACCGCCCCGCCTCCTGATCCGGGGTCCGGGCCGCCACGAAGCAGCCTCTGGAGCCGGATTCTGACCAATGGCGGGACCGGCCGTGTCCCTCCGGCCGACCTTCCTAACGCGCTGGACTTCCACGGAATCCAGCCGGGCGGGTCTTCACGACGTGTCCTGCACGTTACCGTGCCAGCCGACGGCGTGGCGGAAGCGTCGCTCCCATCGGGCAGCCGGTACAGGATCCGCGGGATGCGCCGCTATGACGGATGGGTGCTCGGCCCGGCGGTCAATGAGCCGGGATCGCCTGACGATGTGCTGTGGACGGAGCGGAGCCGGGCGGTGTCTCGCACGCAATCTCCATGGGTGCTCGCGGTAAACGCGGGCGACGACGTTGACATAGATATCGACCTCCCGGTTGATCGGAGCGCGATCCCGGGCGACGAGATCTCGGACTCGCTCACCATCGGGGACACCCTCTCGGCTCAATGGCAGGCGGCGGCCCTGCTCAAGGGCACGGTCGCGCCTTGCCTGATCTGCGACATCAAGATCACGCTTGACGCGCCTCAATCCTCCTTTGATGTGGTGAGCGAACCAGCGTACAACCCCCAGATACCGCGGACGGTGCAGGTGCCGCTCTTTGCGTCCGATGCTCCCGTGGCCGTCCAGGGCACCGTCCAGCCCGTTTCGCTGCCGCCGGGCGTGTCGATGGCCCCCTCCAGCTTCGTGCTTCAGCCAGGACAAACGGCGAACCTTTCCTTCGTGATCTCAATAGACCGCCAGTCCCTGTCATGGCTTCAGCAGGAGGTCGTGCGCGATTTCTCGGTTGTCGTGACCTACCAGACCATCGGGCCGCCCCCGGCCTCGCGCTCCGAGCAGATCGACTTTGACTTCACCGTCCGTCGCGGAAGTCAAAGCTGGTTCGCCAAGGGCGGTGGCCTGGGAGTGAACTGCCGTGAGGACTTGGTGATCTTCTCGAACGGCATTGTGTCACGAAGTGGCCTGTGCGAGGATTTCAACGCTTTTCACGCCAAGGTGTTCGGTGACGGTTTCCTTGCCCAGCGACAAGTCGTCAACGAAGTCTACTTTCTCGGATGGTTTAACTACGACACTTATTTTTTCAAGAACTGGGTGCCTGACATCGAGACCGACTATCTTTATGTTCGTGGTCTGCCGCTGAAGATGATCTGGACGATCTCAATTTACCCGTAAGGGCCCGTCGGCGAAGCGACGCGGCTCGCTGGACGGCAGGAAGGCCTGATCGTTCGGGCGGTTCACCGACTCCCTCACGAAGAACTCGGGGAGCTTCGTCCTTCATTGGATCCTCGGCGCGGACGATAGGAACTGTTAGAGGCTTCCAGGTTGACGGATGCCCTATTCTCAGACCCGTGTTGACCTGACTGCAATCCCAAGCGTTGGCGAGGTCGCGCTACAGGGTCTTGGCTCAGCCGCGCCGGAGTGGCTGGAAAACCTCTGTCATGAAAATCTCGGTTGGTGCGCCGAGTTTATGCCGCTTTCTGTTCTAGGGTCACGTTGTAGCCTAGACGTTCCAAGCGATGAAACAGGTTTCG
>Ga0209117_1000085_pt1 | contig 66371 bp, 49 predicted proteins | sample BlaSpr_A8_OM2_M2_FD_187978 | JGI IMG/M metagenome (GOLD analysis project Ga0209117, IMG submission 187978) | Forest soil microbial communities from Thunder Bay, Ontario, Canada - Black Spruce, Ontario site 2_A8_OM2_M2 (SPAdes) (version 2) | ecosystem: Environmental > Terrestrial > Soil > Boreal... | reverse complement strand
GGGGGTAATGATTGCAGACGCTCCGTCGTAAGGATTGTCGCGTGGAGTGACGAAGCCCCAGTTGCCTTGCTCGCCGCGGCTGTCGTAGTACTGCCACCATTTATATCCAACGAAGTGATAGGTGCCCGCGGAGTCTTTGGCCGAGAGCATTCCGCTAACCATGGTTTGAAATAGCTGTCCACGAAGTCCCTGCGTGCTGGCGTATGGTGCAGATACGGGGGTGATCGGAAACACCGACATGTAGGAATCCGCTGGAGCGGAGATTGCTTCCCAGTTGATCCAGGGCTTGTCGCCGCCGTACTGCGCCACGAAATCGATGCGCTGCTGATCGTCAGTGCAGGTGAGGCACAGCGTAGGAATGGTGGACAACATAATCGCGTCAAGATACGGAGCCGCTCCCTGCAAAATTTCCTTGCGTGCCGGAGCGCCCCAACCACCTACGTTGGTCGGTCCCAGATAAAGAATTCCGGGAGCCTCGGTTTGCAGCACGCCTTTAATCGTGGAAAAGTATTTCTGCGCGAAGGTCACGAGGAAATCGTCAAGATCTTTCCTCATCGTGGCGTTGATCCCGGTCAGTCGAGCGGAGTCCTGCGGAACCCAGCTATGCCTGCCATCCTCATCGAGCAGGCCGCTTCCATTGGGCCAACCGCCATCCGAGCCGAAAGTGGTGTAGTTCGAGCCCCAGGCCTGGTTGAGCAAATTGATATTGCCGCCGTAGCGCGCCGTAAGCCAATCGCTGAATGCTTGTTTGGTGTAGACCTTGGTATCGGAGTAGGAAATGGGACGGCCGCTGCCATCGGTTCCGGAAGATTGCGCTGAAGGAGTCACCAGGGCGACTAATCCCAGGTGCGCATGAGTGAAATCGTCAGGCTGCCCGCTGGAAAACCCCTTGAAATCAGGTCCCGCGCCGAAACCAAACAGTTCGTCCGGATCATCAACGTTGAACCCAATTAGATAATCACTGTGCGAGCTGTGAACCCACCGGTACTCGGAGCTTGTGGGGTCCTGCAACACTTTTTGCAGCCACTGGCCAAAATTCGGGTCGAAGACATCCAGACACGGATGGCGCGAGCCTTTGTAGTTTGAGTTTGTGGATCCAATCAAATCCTTGACGGGAGCCGCATAAGAATTGGGATTGCGTGAATAATGTCCCGGCCAGAGCAAACCAATGAAAGGCATTTTCTCAGGATTGGTGTGGTCCGGAGTGGTCCAATCGGAATGCGTGGTGGTCGGCTGAACGTAGGCGCTGGAATATTCCGCCGTAGCGTTGAAGCCCCAGGACCGCATCCGTTTGATGGTAACCGGGCCCCACGTGGTTGAGTTATTGCCATATTTTTGTTGAATGACCGAGGCCAAGGCGACACCCTGGTAATCGGCCACCGGATCGTTGCCATCGACGTGATAAATGCTGCGCAACCAGAAGGCGTTGCCGGCCGGAGTGCACAGCCACCAGCGGTTGCTGATTTTTTGCGTATAGAAATGTGGCTTGGGGCCATCGGGGCATGCCAGCGCAGTGCTGCCGCCGTAAGAATCCACGCCGCCGCCGTCGCCAGGACGCACGCCAGTCCCCGAGAGTGAAACCGAATCCGGTGAAGAAGGCGCGTTGCTCAAAATGGTGAGCGTACCGGACAATGTCCCGGCGGCTGCCGGAGCGAACCTTACGTTCACTGCGGCGGATTCGCCAGCAGCCAGCGTCCAGGGAAAAGCAGCGGAGACGAGCGCGAATTGTTCAGGGCTGGCAGTGATCGCGCTGATGCTCACGCTTTCCGAACCGGTGTTCTGAACCGTGACCGTTTGTGGCGAGCTTGTTGTCCCCAGGTTTAGATTGCCAAAACTCAAAGAATTAGGCGTAACACGCAATGGAGAGCTCGCGGCAACCCCAGTTCCAGAAAGCGAGACTGCATTGGGTGAAGTCGGGGCATCGCTTACAATCGTCACCGAACCAGGCCGAGCTCCGGGCTCCGTAGGAGTGAATGTGATCCCCACCTCAGAGGACTGACCTGCATTGAGCGTAAAAGGAATTGTCGGCGCCGAAACGATCGCATAGTGCGCCGGGGTCGCAGTGATCCCGCTGACAGTGACACTCCCAGAGCCTGTGTTTTGTACGGCGATGGTCTGCGCACCACTCGTCACGCCGATACTTCTGCTTCCAAAATTCAAAGTTTGGGGACTCACGCTAATTTGGGTACTGCCCTGGCTGCCACTGCGTCCGAGCAACGCCACGGTCGAAGGGTCCGGAGATGAATCAGTCGAAATCGCCAGGATACCAGTTAGACTTCCGGTGCGGGTCGGACTGAAAGAAACATTGACGTGCGTCGTTTCGCCTGGAAGAAGCGTCAATGGAATCGGCGGCGCGGAACGAATCGAAAATTGTGTTGTGACACTAAAGCCCGTAAGCCTTAAATATTCGCGGCCGAAGTTTCGAACCTCAACAGACTGAAACCGGCTCGTCTGTCCAATGTCTACACCGCCGAAATCCAGAACAGTTGGGTTCAGTCCCACTGACTCCGACCCACCGCTGCCGCCATTCCCGATTCCGGTAAGCGCTACAGTTTGTGGGCTATCGGGTGCGTTGTCAAAAAACGATAAACTACCAGTGTGGGCACCGCTAGCGGCTGGTGCGAATGTGACGTCAAGTTCGCAGCTGGCTACGGGACTGAGAGTGGCCGGGCAATTGTTTATCTGAGAGAAGTTACCACTCACGTCGATTCTCGATATATTCAAAGTCGCGCTTCCGGAATTGGTCAAAATGACTCGTCTGGGATTACTTCGCGTATTCACCTGCTGCGAGCCGAAATCAAGTCTGGTTGTGGACGGAGTTGCAACAGGTCCGCCCGAATCTTGGCCCCCACTCCCTCCTCTCCCAACAAGCCGACTCGTATTACCTCCGCTCGTCGCATTGCTGGATACGGCTAGTCGGCCCTCCTGTGAGCCCGAGTATTTTGGGGCAAAATAAATAACGACATGCGTAGTTTCCCCGGGTAGAAGCGTTAAAGGCAAAGAGGGATGAGCATAAATAACGAATGGAGCCTGGACATCGAAGCCATAGAGTCTCAAATAGCCACTACCACTATTGCGAACTTCGATTGATTGCATTCTGCTGGTTGAATTTACCGGTATACTTCCAAAGTCCAGAGCAGTGGGGTTGACGTTTATTGCTTGTGCTTGTGCCCCTACGATTGCTGGGGAGCCCAACAAGCCGATCAGAATCACCAGTATCAGATTCTGCAAAAAACGCGACCGTCTGATACCCGGCACTCTGAACATCGGGCCTCCAAGGTGATTTTGCGGACTTGTCGGAAAGCTATGTCGATCAGGCCGGGTGCATGACCGATGAATTTGAAGGACTGGATTTCCGGGTATTAACTGACTTCCTGGGAGAATGTCAGATGGGCCCTGTGGTGCGAGTCCTTTAATTCAAAACTTTTCGCCCGCGACAGACAGCTTAAGGGCGGCGAAGTTGCTGCGCAGTCGGCGAGACACCGATTCTTTTGTCAGATATTTGGGCGGAAGTATGTAAGCTTCTGTCTTACATGCGCGACTAGTGAACGGCGGCCACCGGATCGGGCCGGTATGGGGATTGATTTGGCAGTAACGATTTATTTCGATTTTTGATTAACCAGAACGGTCAGAATGTCAGCACGATAGTTTGCCAATGTCTCAGTATCTAACAATCGAAATATGGCCTTCTCGATCCAGTGAAGTGGCGGAAAACGTCGGAATTCCCAAGCGGAATGCACCATCCGCATAGTCGCTATCGAAAATCCACTGCGTTCCGCCATTTCGCGAACTTGCTTTCCCGTATTCATTCGATAATGGGTTTTGAAGATGTCCGTCTCGGTCCGCCCCTCAAAGTGACGAATGATTCTTTTTTTAATTCCGTCCGGCAAAAGAGAGGCCGCAAAAACTTGGTAGTTCAGAAAATTTGGTGTCAGGAAAATGAATTTACCGCCGGGCTGCAGAACGCGTTTTACCTCCCGTAGCAATGTCAGGGGGTTTTCCAGATGTTCCACCACCATTTGCGCCGTCACCAAATTAAAAGAGGCATCGCGAAACGGTAGAGCGAGGATATCTCCCGCCAATTTTTCGTGTACATGAGCATTACGAGAAACATCATCGGCCACTGCATCGATTCCGACAAGGCGACGAGCAGTCTTGGAGAGCTTTGCCTCGTCAGCGGCTCCATTCGGAAGCCACTCCCGCAACAGCCGCCAACCGCATCCGAGGTCCAGCCATTCAGTAGACGATGTCACCTCATCTAACAGCAACAATCGGTACGCATCTTCTGCGACGACGAGATTGGGCCTTGACGTTTTGAGTCCCGGTGGAAGTTCACTCAATGCAGTTTCCAGGTTTCGAGAAATGCCACACACGTGCTCTATCGCTGCAAGTTGAACTGCAAGGATATGGCATTACGGGGTCGCGGAGCTACTTCCATCGTTTTTTTGTCTCCATCATTCTGGCGGCAATGTCATACTATTTGGGTGCCAAGCTTATCGTCTATGGGAACTGCGGTTCCTTCGAGGCGCAAGTATACTTGGTTTGCGGCCTGGGCTCAGCCAGTATCCGATACGCCCGTTTGGCGCTTTCGATGAGCGTCCGTACATTGTTATCTGCCGCCCCATTCAACTTCGTAGGTGTAAGGTCGACGTCTCGGGACACCGAAAACAGATTTCCTCAGCTACCGAAGGGGGAATGCTGTAGTCGCTCGCATTCTCGCCACTAAACGGCTGGTCTCCTAGATGAACTCTACCCTCGATTACGCAGATCCTATGGAATCGGAAGAAAATTCATTTTCAGCGTTAGACGCTGGCATGCTGGTCTTTTACCTTCTCGTGTCCATCATGCCGCTCGAGAGGCACCCTATTTGGTCAAGAATTATCGGCGGATTTACGCTCACCAAGTACGTAGGCATTGCTTGCACTTTCTACGCCCTGTTTTATCTCACCGCTCGGCAGGCGCCTTGGTCGGCGCTTCGCAGCTCTGTGGCGAAGGTCTTTGTTGTCTTCTATGCGATCGCAGCGCTCTCGCATTTTACGAAAGGCCCTCCCGGTGAAGTAGAATTCAATCCCTTTGCCAGCTATACATCTTTCTTTCTGCTTTTCTTTGTCACTGTGACCCTGGTGGATTCCCTCCAGCGATTGCGCTGGACTTTGCTTGTGGCCATCGGTTCGGTGGGACTGGCTTCGGTTTATGTCATCCGCGAATGGCAGCATTACCACAATATTTATCCCGGTTTTCGGCCCGGATGGGTCGTTGGTGACGCAAACTACTTCGCTCTATCGGCCGTGCTCTGCGCTCCCCTGGCCTTTTACTTAATGAAAGAATCGGACATCCTCTGGGAGCGCCTCTATTGTTTTGGATGTTTACTTCTCACTCTGGTGGCCGTCACTCTTTCAGCTTCGCGTGGCGGTTTCCTCGGGCTTATCGTCGCGTTTCTATTCTTCATCAAGCGCTCCGCCCAGCCTTTGCGCAACTTTCTTCTGGTTACTGTACTTTCTGCCCCCATTATTATTTTCGCCCCGGCTTCCCCTGTCCAGCGTTTACTTCATCCGAACTACAGCGATACGTCTGCTGAAGACAGCCGCCTGCAGCTTTGGAGAGCCGGACTGCGAATGATCGCGCGTCATCCCTTGACAGGAATTGGTCTGGGAAACTTCAAGTATACCGTGACGCAATATGAAGCCGCCGGTGAGAGCCTGGAAAAGATCGCCCACAATACCTACATCGGAATTGCTGCGGAAATGGGCTTGCCGAGCATTATTGTCTTTGTCCTGATTCTTTTTTGTGCGTTTCGCGATCTAAGCCACGCGAGGGAGCTTTCTCTCGAAGAAGATATTCCCCTCGTTTATGAAGCGGCCACAGGCATCCAGGCTGGGTTGCTCGGCGCTGCCGTCGCTATATTTTTTCTTTCCGCCGAAACGCAGAAACTGTTGTGGCTGATGATATTTCTAGCGCCCACGCTACTGGCGCTAACTGAATATCTCGTCGCCCAGAAAGAGCAACATTCGGAATCTGAGCCAAACGACGGGAGCGTTGCCGGTGAATCCTCGGTTAATTTAATGGAGTTTGAGCAAAATTGACAAAAAGGTACGAGCAAGATCAGGCTCGGCAAATTGATGTGCGTACCTGCCAGCTGCCGCCGTCACTAGCGACGGGCTATCACTAAAGCGCGTCCTTCTATATTATCTCCCGCGGGTGCAAAGCACTCGAAACAATCACCGGCGGTCAACATTACCGAGGATATTATCGCCCAATAGGAATTCAAGAGCCACCTGAAGCGCTCCAGCACATGCTGATTTTGATGCGCCCACGTCTCGTCAAAGATCTGCGGCAAATTGTTTTGAGCGGGCTTCCTGATTCGCCTATAGAGATCTAGCGGGCGGTCATGAAGCTGCCGGTAGATGAATTTGGGGATCGGTCGGAGCCGAAGTAAACTGATCTTCCACGATTTGAATCCTGCTTCTCGCAACATCCGCTCGAGAGTTGAACGATGCGGTATATAGGTGATCCCGCCGGTTCGAGCGGGAGAGTAGTTTGGCCAGGCCAAGAGCAGCACTCCGTCCACACGAAGCAAGGCCCCCAGGTTCCGCAAGCAGGCAGCCGGGTCGGGAACGTACTCGAGAACATCTAGCGCAAATGCGACGTTAAAGGTCTGATCGACTATGCGAGGGAGCGCCGGGTCGCAAACGTCAGCACAGGCGAAGCTCACATTAGAGAGAGCGGACAAGGAACTCTTCAGCCGCTCGATCGACCTTTGGGCCACGTCGAGCAGTGTCAGTCTTTTTACCTGCCGAGCGAGCCAGTAGGCTGTAAATCCTGTTCCCGGCCCGACCTCAAGCACCTCGGCATCCCGGGGAAGGGGCAGGAATTGCCCAAGAAGTTCGTCCCGCAAGGTCAGATCGTGCAGAGGAGCTCGCAGCAAGTCGGAGTGGCGAACGAGCGGGAGGCGAAAGCTTTGAGGGGCAAGATCGGTACTGTTGTTCATCGGACTGGGTTCAGCGGGTTGCATGTCGTCTCCAGGTATCTCTGGGTCAGCCTACGCGGGCACCGACGTCTGTTAAAAGGTACCAATAAAGGCTATTTAGTATCAGAAATAAATCCGGTGAAAACCCTAGTTTGTACGTGGTGAACCTGCAAAGCAGCTCCGCGTGACTGGTTGAGGTCATAGACCTTCTGAAGGGCGTTCGACGGAGACAGCCGACCTCCATTGCCGGTCCGTTGAACACGTCATGTTATCCTGTACGACGTGCTCCGATTTGAATAAAACTGGCTAAAAAAAGTACATGCGAATTTTACGTCGTACCCTCAGGCCCTGTGCCAGGTTGCTTAAGCTCTGGAGAAAACCCAGGCCCACTCGAGATAATCGTCTTGCTATCAAACTGAGCGCCATTTTTGCACTTCTCGGTGGTGGAATATTTGCGCGAGCAGGCCTCGCCCATGTACAGGCGCAACAGACACAAGGTCCCTCCCGTATCGCCGAGCCAAGTCGGCGCCCCTCCGCCCCCGCGCGCCCTGCTACCAAGGATAACTTCGGCGGGGTCATGGCTCCCGCCGGCAAAGCCACAGGATTCTTTAGTATCCGGAAGCTGGGGAATCGCTGGTATTTCCTTTCTCCGGAAGGTCATCCTTTCTGGATGAGAGCGGTCTATGCGATAAATTTGTTAGAAGGAGGAGAAGCTACTTCTTCGCAAACTCTTCGAACCAAGTACCAGAACGATTGGAACTTGTTTGCGCAGCACGCCGTTAAGAAGCTGCGCTTATGGGGTTTCAACGCGCTTGGCGAATACTCTTCCGCTTATACATATCCAGTTGCAACATACCTTCGCCCCTCCGGCAACCCCAATAAGATGCCTTTCATCCGGCTTCTCAATCTTTCTTACTACGGAACATTTAACCAAGGGCATCTGGCCCCAGCTCCATTTAAGACCCTTCTCGCCGGCGCCGTGGATCCACAGATTTACAAAGATTGGCCCGGGAATATCCCCGATGTCTTTGACCCTAACTTCGAAGTCTACGCAAAAAATGTGGCCGCAGAACTAAAAGCGCCGAAGGGTGAAACTATCTTCACAGAAAAAAGTCCGAACGGTGGAGCTCCGCACCCAAGTTTGGCCACCACACCCTGGCTCATCGGTACCACTCCCGATGACACCGATTATCTTTTTGGGTTTGGCCCAGGCCCTGAACAACCCGGACGCCGTGGTGTCGTTCATCCGCACATTGCTTGGGTTATTGCCGTCACTCGACCCGAACAGACGGCCAATACGGAGATAGGCAGTGCCTTCGGTGAGCGCCAAACAATCCGCTACGACGACACCGTGGTTTACGCGAAACGTGCCTGGCGTGACTTTCTTCAACAAGAATACAAGGCTATTGAGTCTCTGAATTCCGCTTGGGGATCCAAATACACTACGTTTGACTCCGATGGGGGTTGGCCTGGCGGCAAGGGTTTGCTCGACGAAAGTGGCCACAATCCTTGGATTGGCAGCAATCCCACCGGTCCTTTCAGCAGCTCCCGTGTTGCAGCAGACCTGGACAAATTCCTCGGAGTGTTTGCCGATAGATATTTTCGTATTGTTAGCCAAGCTATTCGGGCGGCAACGCCTCATCATCTGGTCTTCGGTCCCGCTCCCCTTAACTCACATAGCGGCATGACTCGTCGACCCATCCTCGAAGCAGCCGGCCGCTACTGCGACGTAATTCAAACCGATTTTCGCACCGAGAAGCTGGAAATACTTGACGCCACATACTCGATAACCGGCAAGCCGATGTTTGTGTGGATGGGTACAACAGCAAACAAGGATTCGGCATTTCACGCCTACGAGCGAAACGAAACGCTGACCACAGAGAGTCAAAAAGAGCGGGCGGCACTCTACCGCCGCGAGGTAGAATGGCTTTTTGCGTATCAAACGCACGCAGGAGTTCACCCCATGATTGGACTCGAATGGTGGGAATATATGGACAAATGGGCCGAGAAAGCCGCTTGGGGACTGGTCAGCCCGCGTGACAACGCCTACGACGGCAAAGAAGCCATCAAGGCTCGCGGAAAAGATGCATGGAATTTTCCCACCGGAGGCGAGGACCGCGACTACGGCGATTTTCTCTCCGTCGTCGCGCAAACCAATCTGGCTATCGACAAAACAATATCTGCTTTGTTGCCCCGCGCAAATCCACCTGCCACCGACCGCAAGCCGCCCCAGAAAAAACTAAAGTAACTAGCGTTCCACGGGGCGCCGTACCTTTGACTCTTAGGAATTAAATCCCGACGCACAATCTTAGATGGTTTTGTCTTTCGAATAGCAGATACCTTGGAGATTGCACTCGATGCACAGTGGACGGCGTGCCTGGCAAACTCTTCGGCCATGCCAGATCAATTGATGCGAGAACAGAATCCACTTTTCCTTGGGGATAATTTTCATCAAGTCTTGCTCGATTTTTTTCGGATCGTCATTTTTGGTGAGGTCTAGCCGCCGAGAGATTCGTTGCACGTGCGTGTCGACCACGATCCCTGATGCGATACCGTAGGCCGTACCTAGAACTACGTTTGCAGTCTTACGCGCCACTCCCGGTAGCGTCAGCAACTCTTCCATGGTACGTGGTACGTTTCCGTCAAATTGTTCCAGGATCAATTTGCTCGCGCCCATGATCGACTTCGTCTTGTTGCGAAAAAATCCGGTCGGGCGGATATCTTGTTCCAGAAGTTTCGGATTGGCGAGCATAAAGGCTTTAGGTTCAGGATATTTTTGATAGAGATCCCGGGTCACTTGATTCACACGGACGTCAGTGCACTGCGCTGAAAGTATCGTCGACACGAGCAGCTCAAACGGATTCTTGTGCTCGAGTGCGCAAGTTACGTCCGGATAGGCCTCATCCAGCTTTGCGAGTATGGCGCGAACGCGATAAGGCTGCGTTCCAATCCCTTTGAATCTAGAAGGCTTGACAGGCATCTTCGCTCTATGCGTTTTCTTTTTCAGCATGATTGCGCTGGACTATATCACACGAGTTTCAGGGCTGAGCGACGACAGAAAATCACACAGCTTGCGGAAGGCTTTTCCGCGATGGCTGTGCTGATTCTTCTCTGAGAGAGATTGCTCGGCAAAAGTTTTGCCCAGCATCGGGAAGAAGAAAACAGGATCGTAGCCGAAACCGTACTCGCCACGTGGCGCATCCAGAATTGTCCCGCCTGCCCGGTCGCTGATCACTCCCAGGATCTTTCCTCTTCGTGCCAGGGCGATCACGCACACAAAGTATCCCTGACGAGCAGCGCCCTTTTTCTCACGCAATTCTTCGAGAAGTTTGCGAACGCGATCCGCGTCGCTCGCATTTTCTCCAGCATATCGCGCCGAATGTACTCCAGGCGCTTTACCAAGTGCCGGTACCACCAGTCCGGAATCGTCGGCAAACACCAGGCCTTCTGCGAAGCGGCTATAATGCAGTGCTTTTCCGGCTGCGTTTTCCGCGAACGTTGGCGCATTTTCCGCAAATGCTGGTAGTCGATCAATTTCCGGCAGAAGCTCGAGCGCAATCCTTCGCGGAGAAGAAAATGTTTCGGCCAGTGAGCGATACTCCCGCAGCTTGCCGCAGTTGGAAGAAGCCAGAAAAAGTTTGTCGGGTGCGTGTTTCTCGGCTGCGAGTTTATGGCCAGCCACTTCGCCGGCTGTATTTTTATCGAACACGGGCACTGAAATGATGCGGTACAAGTGTGCGCTGGTGCTCAGTGAGCTGACGAATACCCGCAGCGCCGAGCGCCAGCATATCCTGTAATTCGGCGCCGGCAAAGGGCCGCCCTTCCGCAGTTGCCTGAATCTCAACGAAGCGGCCGCTGCCAGTCATCACCACATTCATATCAACTTCGGCTCGCGAATCTTCGTCGTAGGCCAGATCGAGCAGGGCCTTTCCGTTGACCAAACCAACGCTTGTTGCCGCGACCGTATCAATAAGCGGAAGCGTCTTCAACATTCCCGCGGCGACGATGCGCTCGAGCGCCATCGCCAGGGCCACAAAAGCTCCGGTGATGGAAGCAGTGCGCGTTCCTCCATCAGCTTCGATAACGTCGCAATCGACCCAAACGGTGCGTTCACCCAAAGCTTGCTGATTGGTGACGGCGCGCAGCGAGCGGCCGATCAGCCGCTGAATCTCGAGCGTGCGTCCAGACTGCTTTCCTCGAGCCGCTTCACGAGGCGTTCGCTGCTCGGTAGCGCGCGGCAACATTCCGTATTCGCTGGTAACCCAACCTTTGCCAGAGCCCTTGAGAAACGATGGAACACCGTCATCGACGGTTGCCGTACAGATGACACGCGTCTTGCCGATTTCCACGAGCACGCTGCCTTCGGCGATGGAGATGAAGTCAGGAGTAATTTTTACGGGCCGCATTTGATCAGCGGTGCGTCCGTCGTTTCGCACATGGCCTCCGGATCAAAAAACAACAGTGCCGACTCAAGGCTTGCGAACAGGCGGGTCCAGTTTGCCGGGAGCGGGGGTGGGTGTCAACTTCGCCGGAGCGTTCGGATTCTTCGTGAGTGGTGGATCAGGATTTTTTGTGGGTGGTAGGGCAGTCGCCGGTGCAGCACCGCGTTGCGGAGTTGGGGGCTCGCTTTTTGCCGGGGCGGCAGGAGATTTAGGAACGGATTCGGCTGGTGGTGCACTATTCCGGACCAAAAAGAAACCAGTGAGATCCAGATGGCCTGCAAGCGTTTCTGTTTCCTGGCCGTGAATCAGGATCTTGAGTCTGCGCACCTGTGGAACATTTGCTTCGAGCGTTCGCGCGATCGAATCAACAGCCATTTGCTCACTGTCAATGCCCGATGGAATCGCGGTGGCGAGTGCTTCCGAGAAATCAGCAATAGCGGTTCCGTCCTTCAGGAGATAAAACTCCAAAAGTGTAGCTTCGGGGGGAAGCGTTCGGAGCTCGGAGTTGACCGGACCAGCGATCAACGTATCCAGAATCTGCTTGGCGCGCAGCACCGGATCTGCGGAGAGACCCAGCTCAATTTCGACGGGAGCGAGCGCCACGGAACTGTGCGGCGATGCCCAGAAAAACTTGGCTTTCACCATCACGTCGGTGGGCGTCGCGATTTTAGGCTGCTCGATGGCTCGTCGAGCCTGTTCGCTCCTGAGTTGCGCCTGGCGGAGCTCAGCCACACGGCGGCGCAGGCTGGCGAAATAAACGCTGCCAATAAGTACAGCGACCACCAACGCGAGAATGACCCAGCGAATCCAGCGGGGCATCAGTTTCCTCCACTCGAGGATGGGATGGAGGGCGCAGCATCATAGTACGAGCGGAAAGAAGTGACTGCGCGGGCAACGCCTTCGGCAAGATTTGGAGCCATTTCGAAGAGAGTGGCACGATCTTCCACCGAAACACTGGAGAGCTCGATGGCGATTGCCGGTGCGGCTACGTTACGAAGTTGGCGAACGGCAGCGGCGAGATGCGTGCCAGGTGAGCCGCGAAATCGGTGCGTGAGTTGGATTTGAGTGAGCTCGGCCAGATGCTGGCTCAGAGGAAGGAACGGAATTTGGGCGCGATCCCAGCTCAGCAAGCCGTTCCTATCGTTAGTTGCCGGTGAAGCTGCAGGCGTTGCGACTCCGAGTTCGTATGGAGGAGCAAAAATATAGACGCGGACGGTGCTTGGCGGGCCGGTCGAAGAAATGTGGAGAGTAATGAATACCGCGCCGCGCTGCCCATTGGCGATGGCCGAGCGATCGTCGAAGGAGGGATTGTCGTTACCCTGACGAGTTTCTACGACGCGAATTCCAGTGGACTCGAGCGCTTTGCGAACCTGCGTCGAGAAATTCAACAGGACCTCGCTTTCGCGAATTCCTCCGGAGCCACGCGCGCCGGTGTCGGTTCCGCCGTGCGCCGGGTCTAGCACGACCACGTTGAGCGTGGGTCGCGCGGGCAAGGGGAGTGGAGGCGGAGTCTGCGTTGATTGAGTCTGGGGTGGGAGAATTTGCTGAGCTGGCGATAACAGTGGCGATGGAGTTTGCGCTGGCTGCTGTGGCGACTGAGCGGCGAAGCGGGTCGCGGAAAGTGCGGCCGCGGAGAAAAGGAATACAACGGCTAGAAAATATACTCGGCGATTCACTCGAAGGAGAATAGCAGAAAAGCCGCGAGGGTGGCTGGCCCCGCGCAGGATGATTTCCCAAAAGAAAACTCGAATGCCCTCATTACGAATTTCATTCTGAGGCAGTCAAAAGACTTTGTCCGGCACCCAAGCACATGGATCCCACCAACCTCAATCCGGAAACCCGCACCCTGGAAACGGCGCGAGCGTGCGACAGGCACTAATTTTCGTCTTCGCGACCTTTGGTGCGGACTTTGCCGATGAAAGTGCCCCAATTAGCCAGAATTGTGCGCGGCGAATTGGGGATGTATTCGGCTGCGAACCAGACTGTGTTGCCATCGGCGACGGCAGCCGAGTAGTCACCCCAGCGTCCGCTTCCGGCACCGCCAAACGCCTGGTAACCTGAAAAGCCGTCCTCGGGAGCGGCCCCTAACGCTGCTATTTGGACGCTGCCTGCACCGTTCTCAGAATCCATCTTCGTAAAGGCCACGCTGGGGAAGTAGTCACGGCCAGAAAGGGAGAAAGTCATGACCGCTTTACCTTCTTTGGTGACTCCCATCGAAGGGAAGAATAGATTGTTGTCTTTGACTGCCACGTAGCCTTGGTTTTCCATCTGGGCTGCCAGCTGGCCATGTTCCCACGATGGCTCAACAACGAAATAGGCTATCCCGGCAAGAATGTTTGGGCCATTCTTGAGCGCAGTCGTGACCGCCGACCAAAGCTTACCTTCCGCGAAGACGACTTGTTGCATGCGGTGTTCATTCGTCGCGACAAGTTCCTCAGACTCTCCGAACAGTTTACCTAGAGGAATTGGTCCCGCCTTCTGTTCGGCATCAGGAGGGATGGCGTAGACCTCACTGTTAATCGAAACGTTACGCAACTTCAGGTTGGGTGCAAACTCTCGGAGCGACCGGGTGTTGGTAAGCGCCCACACAGTCACCTGGTCGTTGAAAACACGTGTGATATTGAACGTGCTCATGAAGAACTCGACGCCGGGATTGCGATCCTCGTCTTCTTCCTGAAGGCTGGGAGATGTGGCTGGCTGAACCGAAAAAGCGAAGCCTCCCGCTACGGTCAGGCCGCTGAGGTGAACCACGGTAGGCATGATGCCCGAGCCGAGCGCCTTCTTGGACATCGCGTAGAGCTGAACGCCGCCGTAGCCGCCAGTCACCAGCGAGAATGCATTGGTAGTGATATAAAAGCCATTTGCGTCAGCGCCGATGAGAGGCTGGTCACCAAAACAGGGACACGATCTCGAGCCATCGTTGGTCACGTCCAGCTTGAAAAGACGGAAACCGAGTGTCGGGTCACTCGTGGCGCTGACGGCAATCAAAAGGTGGCTGCTATTAGCAAAGTCGCCGGTACGCCGATCAACATCGATCTGCAAGGCGACGATGAACCAGCGTTGTAGTTGAGAATCGAAGTAGCATCGGGGGTCGCTTACGAAGTCACCATAAACCGGCGGGGTACTGCGGATGATCTCGGGAGCGAGTTGGAAGAACTGGTTGAGCGGCGTGGGCCCAGCAAGTCGCGAGCCGGTGTGCTGATCGAAGACAGCCAAAGCGTCGTTCACGGCCTCGAGAATGAAGCCTTTTCCAGCCGCCAGTCCTTGGTCTGGGGGCTCCAGGTTGAATTGACTGTCAGCATATATTCCGGTTCCTGCGAGGCGCTGGTCTCGATGTGTGAGACCAGGGAAACCAAACGACATTGACGCCAGAGGAGCAATGACCTGAGCTTTCGGTTCGGGAAACTGTGACACTGCCAGGGATAACCTGGGCTCCATCAAGCGCGTGATATCGAAGTCATGCGACCGCTTTACTCGCAGGTCGTCTTTAGCGATGTCGCCAAGGACCGGGGTGCCGAGAGATGTATTTCCTCCGGCGGTCAACTGAAGATAGGAAACTTTTGTTGGTGCATCTTGCGCCCGCAAGTTAGATGTAGTTGCCAAGATTACAAGGATGGCTGAAGCGGCAAAATAGAAAATTTTGGTTTTCATTGATTCCCCTCTTCGGCGAATGTCCCAATCGGTGTGGGGGAAACTCTCTGTGGATTGGGTTGAACCGGAACTTCCGAGTTTGAACTTTACTGGTGCGCATACCATATGCTTGCCGCCTTATATTTGTCAATCTCGGACGCGCTTGCCTGTCAGCAAGTAATATGTCCGCTTTTTCCGTCTGTCGGCCGCCAGATGCTGGACATGCGTTTCTCCATCTTTCACGAACCCTTAGGTCACTTGGGAACGGATTCCGACGTAGGGGCTGACGCACTGCTGGCGAGTCTGGCGGGCTGAGGGCGATAGCCATTTCGCGTGCGGATGTGGAATTTCTTGAGGCGCTCACCGTTAAGCTTGACGGTGATCGAGCGCCAGCCACGGTTGGGATTCGGCGCCGGGTAGTAGCTTAGCGAATAGAGATGGGCTAAGTCATTTCTAATCGAGGAGAACGCTTTTTTCTCGTCTCTCCAACTGTTGGCAAAATAAGCTTTTCCGCCAGTGGCCGCGCTCATTCGTTCAAAAACGGCGGTAGACACTGGTTCGAGACGGGCTTCTCTGGTGCTGATCATGTAGATGGGAATCCCGGTCGATTGGGCGAGCTCAGCGACATCTTCGGGAGGAACCATGCTGGCGTTGTCAGGACCGTTGGAGAAAACGACAATCACTTTTCGTCCGGGGCACACGGCGGCATCTTTGACGGTCAACAGCAGGGAATTGTAAAGGGCCGCATCATCTCCGGCGACGGTCGTGCGTACACCGTTCACGACCTGCGAGCGATCGCCGGTTAAGGGGGCGGCGCGAAAAAGATTGCGGCTATAAGAATAGAAGGCCACTTTGTCCACGGTTTCGAGAGAACGAACGAAGTCGGCGATTGCATCCTGGGCAAAGACAAAGCCGCGATACATATAGTTGCTGGTATCGAAGAGAATGAAGACGTTGGCGCCAGCCAGCATGGAATTGAGCGCTTCGCGCGGATCTAATGACGAGGCCTCGTGCACTGGATCGCGACCCGGTGCCGGGTGTGCGTCCACGTCGGGATTTGCCGGATCGGTCAATTGCCGGTTGGGCCCGTTGCCTTCTTCAAAACTTGAAATTTTTTCGAGAATGCCATCCTCGGTGATGACGAAATCAGCGGGGCGAAGGCCATTGACATAGTTACCTTTGTTGTCGGTCACAGCCACATTCAGCTGCACCAGGTCGACGACAACCCGAAAGCGAGTTCCGTCCCGCTGTGCAACGCTGGGCGTTCCGGAACCGGAAAGGAAAGCGAGAAAGAGAGCAAGGATTGCTACAAGATATTTTTTGATCATGGCCTATTCCTTATTGTTGCGATGCGCTCTTTGTTTGAGCCCGCAGATCTTTGTTGATTCTGATGATCTTATTGCTCCCGATGATCTTTGTTGTCCCTGATGATCGAAGGTTGGGAAGAAGCGTTCCCGCCCTCGATTAGCGAGGCAATCTTTCCTTGTCGAAACTCATCACCGGTGTCACGCTCAGCGCGCAGCAACGCTGGCCAATCTTCGAGGTCGGTCGCAAAAATCTTCTCGATCATGCGATGGGTGAGTTCGGGAACCAGACGATTGAGCGTCACCGGTGAATAGCCTTTTTCATCGGCCAGGCGGGCCCAATACAGATTGTTGGAATCCCAAGATTCGGCCAGCAGGCGGCTGGAGTAACCCGCAAACGCCGGAAAGGGGGCCAGATTCAAGAGTTCGCGCGCGTAGCTGTGCGCAAATGCCGGGTGCGGGACACCAAAATCTTTCGACAGGCGTTCCCAGCTGACCTCTGCGGGGTATTGCTGAGAAAGCGCAGCGAGTTCCTTGCCCGCACGGCCGAATGTATCGGCACGGTCGGGAAATTTTTTCTGATACTCAGCGGCTAGATAAAAAGTATCCGCGGGCATCAGCTGAGGAAGCAAGTCTGGCAAATGTCCTGAACGAAGAGTTAGCTCGAGTCTTTCCAAGCATTGTGGCAGCATGCGGTCGGAAAGAATTTGAAGGACGCTGTTGCGCAACTCTTCATTTTGAACGGAAGCTTCCAACAGCTCTTCGCCCGCTTGCTGATAAAGCGCTACGGCGTGGAGTTCATTGCGGGAGACGCCCCACCATCGCGGAATGACCGCGTTAACCAAAAGGCCGGGGACAACTTCCTGCCAGATCAGGGCCTGCACGTTTTCCGGGGCAATGAAATCCTGCTCGGTGGTTGCAAGAACATAGGGCAGGTCGGCGAGCGATCCGACGAGATGCGCGCCTCCTCCGGCTGGGGAACCAACTCCGAATAAACGCGGAGCTTGCCAGACACGCTCCAGGCCGCCGATGGTTTCTCCCGAAAAGTCATGGGAGCGAACGAAAAGGGGATTATGGTGGAGAATCTGAGCGCCCGGTGGCTCATAGTAAGCATAGGTAAGGCCTACAAGAGTATCTCGCAAGAAAGGCGCAAGCTGACCGCGAGCCAGAGCAAGTTGCTCGGAAGACCTCGGGGCTTTGATGATCTTCACCAAGTCGGTGCGCATCTGCAATTCGGTGTGGTGATTGTTGTAAATGCCTCCGGCCCATTGATCCCGCTCAGAATTACGGAAAATGGGCTGGGGCATTTCGAATCCGCGCAGCTCTTGCGCCAAAGGAATCAATGCATTGGCTGCCGTCTTTACATGGGCGACCTCATGGAGGGCGTCACCTAGAGTCAAAATAGTATCGAGAGAAACCAGGCGCTGTTCATCGAGCACAGAACGAATGCGGTTGGCCACCTGCTCGTGCATCGACTGGCCTTCCGGACTCACCTGACTAGGACCTGCCAGCAAGTCGATGATTCGGTCCTGGGACGCGTCGGGTTTGCCGGTGACCGCGAGCAGCAATTCTGCGAGTGAGCTGCGGCCGGCGTCGAAAATCTGGGGCGGTGACGCGATCTTTCCAAAAGGCTTGATCACCTTTTTCCAGGAATCGTTCAGGTTTGAACTGGGGATCTGGCCCTGACGGGTTAAAATTTGCCAGAGGGCGAGGATAGCTTGAAACGTTCCGAGGGCATTTCCGCGCAGGCTATTATTGGAAATGCTGGTCAGACTGGAAGCTGTGTTGAGAAAGACCACGATGGAGGTATCGTCCAAACTTGGAAATTCCGAAAAGACCAAATACTGATCGCTGAACTCGGCGAATTTGGCGGCCAGCAAGGACACCGTTTCAGGACGGAGGCGATGTTCGCGAGGGCGTTTATCGTCTAATTCACTGAACATTAAATAAGCTTGCAGGGGGTGCGCTTCGCTCTGCAGTCGAGACATCGCAAACAAGGCTTCCAAGAGTTGCCCATCCTGGTGCCACCATTTGGCTTGCCGGCCCAATTGACGGATAAGTTTGTAATCGGACTTTTGGCGCAGGATTTGTTTCCACACGTCCAAATTTCCAGGTATGCGAGGATTACCATCAGGCTCCCATTTGACACGAGCCGCTAAAAGCACCAAGCCTGAGTCGGGCCGAAACACGCCAGATGTGGCTGCCGGAGAAGTGTCTCTTCCCCGAAGCGCCTCATAGAAACGGCGCAACTGGCGAGGTTGGGTGAAATGCATTTGCTGGGCGTAATTCATACGTGACAGGGACTCAAAGTAAGCAGCTAGCCAACCGTTGTCCTTCGAAATCAAGCGCAGAACGAATTCGCCTGGCGCCTCGGGGCTAGCGCTCACAAGATCTTTCCAGCCAGGTTCCCCCAAACTTCCTCCCGGCACGATCACCCGCCCACCGCGAATGCGAATGTGAGTGCCGTAGAAATCCAAGACGGCGGCGAAGGGAACCATTTTTTTAAAGGCCGGTGACTGGCGCAAGGCATCCTGTGTTTCCACATCCATTCGTGCCAGGGCCCAGTAAAAGCGTCCGAGAAGAGGATCGCGCAAAAGCATGTCAAGAAGATCTTTGCTTTCGCCTTTGGTCGGCCAATCGCTCCCTACCGAAAGCGCAGGAACGCGAGAGGTGGGAAAGGGGTACGCAAAAGGCCTGCGCTCCTCGAGGCTCTTCTCCAGGACCGGCAGAGGGAACCCAGAATCGATTGTAATAAAGGCTCTCTGAGCATCCGAGGTCTCTAGGTATGAGCCGTGCGTTCCACAGTCAGCACGCGTGCGGTAACCGAGAATTTTTAGCAGGGGCTTCGCGTCATCGCACGTAGAAGCGCGTAGCACCGCGTCTTGCCCGGCAAGTTGCGCCAATTCCCTGGCCTGCTGAACATAGCGACTCAGGAGGATAAGAAACTCCGTTGGTCGCGAGGCTTGAAAGCCCCGCAAGAACACGTTGCGAGCCAGCAAGGGTGTGACTTCTTCGGGCCTGACTTTCTGGCTGATTCCCGCCATCCGCAAAAAGGATCGCAGGGGGCCCGGGATGGCCACACTTATCGGTTCAGGGGTCGGCACTGGTCGGTCCTCGCCTCGAGGAGACGGGCTTGCGCTTACGGCGATAGGGGCGAAGTACGCGCACAGAGAGACTGCTACAAGCGTAGGAACACAAAAAGAAGATTTCATGATGAAGCCTTGTCCGGACCTTGAGCACCGGCCATCGCTTCCTCAAGGTCCTTAAGTCAGGGTTAGCCTAAAGAAGATAAATCATCCTAGGTGGTAATCCAAGGGTTTTTCTGGCGGTTGTCCGGAGGAGCTCTGGTGACTGGTGCTAGTACGAATGTCCCGGCGGGTAGTACGAGCTTGCTATGGTTGGTCCCGGAATAAGAAGGCAATCTTCAAGGGTAGGCTCAGGCTACCGAACGAGGTGGGTTATGCAATTGGCTCGACGGCCGGAAAGACGGCGAACCGTACGTGTCCCGCTGCGCGTGTCGTTGATGGTCGAAGGGCAGGCGGCCAGCGGAGACGAATTTCGGCGCAGGTCGCACACCGAATCAGTGAGCGCGTTTGGCGCCCTCATCCACATGGATATCCCTGTAATTGTTGGGCAAAAATTGACCCTGATGAATGAAGCCACTCAAGAAACGGTGGAGTGCCGGATCGTTTCCATTCGCCATAGCCGGGAAGGCAAACTGTGCGCGGGGATCGAAATTATCGGCGGGGAAACCAATTTCTGGCATATGTTTTTCCCAAAGGCCGGCACGCGTCAAGCGATGCGCGGGTCTCGAACTGGAGAGCTGGTTCTGGCGTAGGGTTACCCCGGCTGTGGAACAATTGTGCATCGGGCAGGGCGTGACATCCTCGCGAAAACTCAGGGCTAGCGTTTTGCCTGGCGCTCGGTTAGTTGGTTCAGGCGTGGAATATCCCTCGATTTAATTTCGTCCCATTCTGTCAGCGCGGCTTGCACGATTGGCTGAAGGCGGGCCAACGCCGTAAGCGCGTCGGGTGTAGGAGCAGCGTCCCCACTCTCCACGATCCTTTCAAGCTCAATCAGAGACGCGCTCAAGTAGCGCAAACTGGTTCGATCGGATGAGGGAACGGATTCGCCTGCACCGAAAAAAGCATCGTTGGTAAGTGCGCCGCGAATTGCTTGAGCTTTCCGTTCAAGCGCAGCCATAAAAATCGCCAGCTGGCTACCGGCCTGAGCCTCCTTCTGCAACGATTTCAACTGGGTAAGTAACTGGTCCGCATCGTTGCCGGCCTGCGTGATTCCGGTGAGCGCCATAGTGATTTCGCGCGCAGTCTCGAACGTCTTTACCAGCTCTTCGTTGGATGATTTTACGTTGGGATCCATTCTGAGGGTTAAGCGCTGATTGTAAGTGTGACCTGCGGCGGTCAGCTTCACCGTGTAATTCCCGGGGGGCGCCCACGGACCGAGGTTGGTGCCGAAGCGGCGCGTGCGAAGACCGGCGACTCCTTCATAGTGCAAATCCCAGAGAAAGCGATGCATGCCGGCGTCGGTGGAGAGGGGCTCGAACGGACGAATCCAGTAGGCGGGAATATCGAGCGTTTGAGGATCGATTTTTCGGGGAGAATCGGCGCTGGAATAACGGCGAATGGATTGGCCTGCGGCATCCAGAATTTCGAGAGTAACCGGCGTTGCGGAGGACGATTTCAGGAAGTAATTGATGAGAACTCCTGACGGAGGATTCTCGCCGGTTGGCTCATCGAGCGGAAGCGGTGTGCCTTCATCGGAGCCTGGACGGACTCGCCAAGCGGTTTCCGGCTCGAACAAAAATTCGCCGGCCTGCGCGACTCGCGGCGTGAGCTGCCGCAATGGAGTTATGTCGTCAAGGATCCAGAACGCGCGGCCATGGGTAGCGGCGACGAGGTCACTCTCGTGGATGACCAGGTCGCGGATCGAAGCGTTGGGCAGATTCAGTTGCAAGGGCTGCCAAGCGTCACCGTCATTGAATGAAATAAATACACCGGTTTCTGTTCCCGCGAAAAGCAAGCCCTTGCGTACAGGATCCTCGCGGATGGTGTTGACGTAGCTTCCATCAGGGATGCCGCGGTTGACGGACTGCCAACTTTTGCCTCCATCGCGTGTACGGTAGATGTAGGGCTGAATGTCGTCAAGGCGGTGGCGATCGACGGCAGCATAGATGGCTTGGGCATCGTGACGAGAGGCTTCGAGCTGAGTTACCTTGCTCCAAGGGGTGAGCTGCGACGGTGTGGCATTTTGCCAGGATTTGCCGTCATCGCGGGTTACTTGAATAAGACCGTCGTCGGTGCCAATCCAAATTTCACCGGAGCGTAATGGCGAAGGCGCGATGGTGTAGATAACTCCGCGATGCTTGCCTTTAGGGCCGTTGGCGGCTGCCGAGGCGTCCAGTGTGGATGGAACGCCAGCGTCATCGCGCGTGAGGTCGGGACTGATAATCTGCCAGGATTGGCCGCCAGTTGTGGTGCGGAAGAGAACTTGCGCACCGAAGTAAAGCTCGTGCGGATTCAGCGGTGAGAACACCAGAGGCAGAGTCCACTCATTGCGGAATTCCCCGGGATGCGCGAGCTTGGGAGGGATGCTCTGATCCTGGTGCGTTGCCAAATTGTAGCGGGAGACGGCTCCGCCAAATAAAAGTTCAGGGTTCAGCGGATCGGGAGCTATGTAACCGCTTTCGCCGCCGCCCTCAATGGGGCGCCAATTGTGGAACGAGATCGTGCGGTACGGTCCACGGCTGGGAATTGCCATTGCCCCGCTGTCTTGCTGCGCGCCGTAAAGCCAGTAGGGGAAGCGGTTGTCGGTGATGACGTGATAGAGCTGGCCGGTGGGCTGGTTGTACCAGGAACTCCAGGTTTGCGCGCCATTAACAGTGACGATCGCGCCTTGGTCGCTCCCTAGGATCATGCGCTGCGGATCATCGCGGTCAATCCAGAGTTGATGGTAGTCGTCTCCACCGGGAGCACCTTTGATGGCGGTGAACGTTTCGCCAGCATCGCGAGAACGATAGACCGAAGTATTAGAGACGTAAACCGTGTTGGGATCTTTCGTATCGACAGCGATGTCGCAGAAATACCAGCCGCGTCCCCAGATACGGGGTTCAGAGTCCGTGCGGGCCCAATTCTGGCCAGCGTCGTCGGACCGGTAAAGGCCGCCTTCTTTTGCATCGAGGATGAGATAGATGCGGCTCGAATCGGTGGGTGCCACGGCGATCCCGATTCGGCCGAGTCCTTCCGATGGCAGGCCGTGTCCGGTGAGTTGTTGCCAGTGATCGCCGCCATCGGTGGATTTGTACAAGCCGCTGCCTGGACCGTTCGATGGCGGATAGACGCTCCAGGGTGGGCGACGCGTCTGCCATAAAGCGGCATAGATGATTTGGGGATTTTGCGGATCGAAGACCAGATCAATTGCGCCGGTGTTTTCGTCTTTGGAGAGAACAGCTTCCCAAGATTTGCCCCCATCACGCGAACGAAAAACGCCACGCTCTTTGTTGGGGCCGTAGGAGTGACCGAGCGCGGCGACAAATACGACGTTGGGATCGTTAGGATTGACTATGATGCGTCCGATTTGGCGGGTATCGCGCAGGCCGATGAAGCTCCACGTGAGGCCCGCGTCAGAAGATTTGTACATGCCGTTGCCATAGGTGATGTCCGAACGCATGTCGGCTTCGCCGGTCCCTACATAAATGATGTTTGGATTTGCGGGTGCGACGGCGATCGCTCCGATGGAGGCAACGGGCTGGTTGTCAAAGATCGGCGCCCAGACACGACCGGCATCGGCTGTCTTCCATACGCCACCGCCGACCGCGCCAAAATAAAAAATGTTTGGTTGACCGCGGACACCTGTCACAGCAAGAACGCGACCTCCGCGAAATGGGCCAACCAGGCGCCACCGCATTCCGGAAAACAGAGCTCGGTCAAACTGCTGCGCGGCTAATCCGAAGCAGAGACTATTGTAGACCACTAAAGCGATCAGGATACTTAAGGAGCGACGCAAACTTTCCACGACTCATTTCTCCTTGATCCGGGTCCCCTTGATTCCGATCGGGCTCCCTTGCGTGTGCCGAGTTTCAGTCGAACCGCGGAGTATATACCAGGCTTCGGAAGACAGTGGTCCAACCCGATCGTTGGGGGACTGGGGGATCGCGAAGGACGCCGCAACTGCGCGACGCACGCGCGGCTTTGCGCATGAAAGCAACAAGCGTTGCGTCTTTCCGCTCGGACCGACGGTTTTGGGCTCGAGATGGCAACTTGCCACGAGTTCGTCATGAGGCTTTGGCCCCATGCTTGGCGGGACCGAGATAATACACAACCACGCCTGCGGCGATCAGGAGCACGCCAAAGACAAGGCCGTTTATGCCGAAGAAGCTTTCTTGGTGGCTGCGTACTGCGGAAAAAATTAGAAGAAGCGCTGGGCAAACGCCCAGGAGAACGGCGGTAAGGGTTCCGCCTGGCACGCGGAAGGGCCGCACGAGATTGGGTTCACGCACACGCAGGGCGACGAGGGCGGCGAATTCGAGAAGCAAACTCAAGCCGGTTAAAAGGACGTCGATGATGATGAGCCGTTCGAAACCTAGCTGGAGGCAGGTGCCCCAGCCGACAGCACAGGCGATAATCGCCACCCATGGTGCGCGCGTTTGGGGATGGAGCTTGGCGAACACCTTAGGCAGCAGGCCATCGGCAGCCATCACGAGAGGCAGGCGCGAAAAGCTCATCGTGAGCGCGTTGAACATTCCAAAGGCGCTCATCATTCCACCTAAAACCAGGGCCACCCCCAACCACGGGCCGCCGACAAGCGCGGCGAAATTAGCCCACGAACCGGTGCTAAAAGCGGAGGATGGCACACCGAGGATCCACATTGCGGAAACCGGAAGGAGATAGCTCATGGAAACGAGGAGCACGGCGAGAAACATGGCGCGAGGATAGGTCCGCTGCGGATGCGCAACGTCTGCGGCGACAGTCGAGGCGCTGTCCCACCCCATGTAATTCCACATGGCGATGAGCAATCCGCCGAGGAGACCTATGGTGGAGCTCGATGAGATTGCGGCGCCTCTGAACGCACCGATTTTGAATGGGGTGAGCAAGACAAGCAATGCGAAGGGAGCAGAAAGCAGGAGAAACAGTCCCAGCGAAGTAGTTCCTACGACGCGAATTCCTGCGATATTCATCAGCACACAAACTGTAATGACGGCTAAGCCAACGATCAGGCCGCGGTGCCCAACGGTGAACCAGGGAACAAGGCGGCTCAAATAGAGAACAAAGAGAGTCGGGTAGAGGGCCATGTCGAAAATGCTGCCGACCAGTGAGAGCCACGCCTCCTGAAATCCCCAGAAATTGCCCATCGCGCGGCGCACCCACGCGTAGTAGCCGCCGTCTGCCGGCAGGGCACTCGCAAGCTCGCCGACCATAAGGGCGGTGGGGAGACTCCACAGCAAAGGAGTGAGGATTAAAATTAAAGTGCCGAGCTTGTAGCCGGCGCCGTGAATGATGTCTTCAGTGCCGTAGGTACCGCCGGAAACCATGAAAAACGTGACGGCGACGAGCGGCCAGAGAGTCAGCTGGGAACCAGTTTTTTTCGCGGCAGGGGGATCGTTATGCGGGAGCGTGCTACGGACTTTGGTCGTGCTCAATTTGTTTCGCTTCACCTCAAGCGATCGGCTCTCGGAATCAATTGCCGGCCAAGTTCGCAAGTGCAGAATACAGGCAGCAGCAACGAGCGCAACAGAAATCTGAAGTTCACCGAAATAAAATTTTGAAGCTGAACAAATTGAAGGCGAGGAAAATCCGGGGATCAGGGCGTATACTGCGGCGAATCCGGGAATGGTGGGCTAAGGAGGGCGCATGTTTCGCAGCAGGAACTTTCTCCTTGTGGGGCTGGCGGCGTTGGCGTTCGCGCAAACGCGGATCGGAGGCGTACAGCTTTCGCTCGCGTCTTCGAGTGGGCAACAGTCGAATGTGTCTGTGGGGACCGCATCGGCTGGCCCTGGGCAAAAGGCTACGGGATATCTGGAAGTGCCCCGCGGCATAGATGCCGGAACCAGTGTCCCGGTTGTGGTGGTGCGCGGCACGAAGGCGGGACCGGTTTTGGCGCTAGTGTCGGGTGCGCACGGTACCGAATACGCGTCAATCATCGCGCTTGAAAAATTGATCGCACGGCTGGAGCCAGCGGAAATTTCGGGCACGGTCATCATCGTGCCGCTGGTAAACCTTGCGTCGTTCGAGCAGAAAGTGCCGCATGTGAATCCGGTGGATAATAAGAGCATGAACCGCTTCTACCCAGGGAAAGCGGACGGCACGCAGACTGAACGGGTCTTATTTGCGATTACCCATCAAGTTGTGGACAGGTGCGATTATCTGATTGATTTACATGGTGGCGATCTTGACGAGAGCCTGCGACCGTACAGTTACTGGGCGCCAACAGGGAATGGAAAACAGGACCGCATCTCGCGCGAGATGGTGCTGGCATTTGGGCTGGACACGATCATCCTTTCGAAGGACCGGCCCACCGATGTCAATGCGTCACGTTACCTGGAGACCACAGCTTCACTTCGCGGCAAGCCTTCGATTACGGCCGAGGCGGGGCATGCGGGTACGACTGAACCACAAGATGTCGATGCGCTTATTGAGGGCAGCTTGAATGTGATGCGCTATCTGAAAATGCTTCCGGGTGCGGCGACACAGATCGAGCACCCGGTGTGGATAGAGAAGGTAGCGAATATCTCGAGCGAGCAGCCGGGGATCTTTTATCCGCTCGTCCGACGCGGAAGCTATGTAGAGGCTGGGATGAAGGTGGGTTACATCACAGACTATTTTGGAAAAACAATCTTGGAGGCACGTGCTCCTGCTGCCGGCGTGGTGCTTTATGTTTGCGCGGTGCCTTCCATGAAGAAGGGCGACACCATCGCCAACATTGGAGTGGTGGCGGACAAGGCTCCTTAATCGAAATCTGAAAAAGTGCCTGGAGGATTGCATTGATGCGGAAACTGCGCTTTTTGCTTGCAGCCGGATTCGTCGTGGCGGTCTTTGGGGTCGCGAGCTATGCAGCGCTTGCGCAGCAGTACGATCCGAACTTGTTTTCGGAGATGCGCTGGCGATGCATCGGGCCGTTCCGCGGCGGACGAACGGTTGCCATTAGTGGCGTGCCGGGAAAACCAAATGTGTTTTACATGGCGGCAGTGAATGGTGGCGTTTGGAAAACGGATGACTTCGGCGGAACGTGGAACCCCATTTTCGATGATCAACCGACGGGTTCTGTGGGTGCGATTGCCATAGCGCCATCAAATCCTGACGTGATTTACGTGGGAAGCGGGGAAGGATTGCAGCGGCCGGACCTTTCGGTGGGCGACGGTATTTACAAATCGAGTGATGGCGGAAAGACCTGGCACCATCTGGGTTTGACCGACGGGCAGCAAATTCCTTCGATTCTCGTTGATCCGCACGATGCCAATCGCGTGTTCGCCGCCGTGCTGGGACATCCGTATGGTCCGAACGCGGAGCGCGGAGTGTTTCGCTCGGCAGACGGCGGAAAAACCTGGGAGAAGGTTCTTTATAAGGATGAGAATACCGGGGGAGCCGACTTGGCATTCGATCCTAAGAATGCACAAACGATCTACGCGGTGTTGTGGGCTGGGCGAGTTGCGCCGTGGGAGGTGCGCAGCGGGGGATCGATCAGCGGGCCTGGCAGCGGGATGTTTAAGTCGACCGATGGCGGGGCGACATGGCAGCCCTTAACGCGCGGTCTGCCAGTGGCTGCCGATGGATTGGGTCGCATGGGGATTGCCGTGGCGCCGAGCAATCCCAAGCGGCTCTATGCGAGCGTGGAGGGCGGAAAACTCAGCGGAGTCTATCGCTCTGACGACGCTGGAGAGAATTGGGAGCGCGTTAATAAGGAGGCGCGGATTGGCGGGCGCGGACCGGGAGCGCTAGGGGTCGCGGTCGCGCCAGACAATGCCGATGTAGTGTATGTCGCGAACACTTCGACGTATCGCTCGACCGATGGAGGGCACACCTTCACGGCGATCAAGGGCGCACCTGGCGGCGACGATTACCAGCGCATTTGGATCAGCGCGGAGAATCCTCAAATCATTGCGCTGAGCAGCGATCAGGGCGCGGTGATCAGTGTCAATGGCGGACAGACTTGGAGCTCATGGTACAACCAGCCGACGGCTCAGTTTTACCACGTAATTACGGACACTCGATGGCCGTATTGGGTCTACGGGGCGCAGCAAGAAAGCGGGTCGGTAGGCACGGCAAGCCGCAGTGACTACGGGGAAATCAGTTTTCGCGAGTGGCATTCAGTGGGCGTCGAAGAATACGGCTATATCGCACCGGACCCACGCGATGCCCATATTCTGTACGGCGGAAGAGTGACGCGGACCAATCAGGCATCGGGTGAAGTCGCGGATATCTCACCGGAGCCGGTGCGCCGCGGGGAATATCGCTACGACCGGACCTTACCAGTAGTGTTCTCGCCGGTCGAACCGAATACACTTTATTTTGCTGCCAACGTTCTTTTCAAGACGATCAATGGCGGACAAAGTTGGGAGCGCATCAGCCCGGACCTGACGCGCGAGACCTATGCCGTACCGGCAAATCTCGGAATGTTTACCGCGCTCGATCCGGAGAAGAGCAGACACCGTGGTGTGATCTACGCCGTAGCGCCGTCGTTCAAAGACGCCAAGATCATTTGGGCGGGAACCGATGACGGCTTGATTTATTTGACGCGCGATGGCGGGACGTCGTGGGCCAACATCACGCCAGCAGAGCTGACGCCGTGGAGCAAGGTTTCCGTGATTGAGGCCTCGCACTACGATTCTGCGGTGGCCTACGCGGCCATCAATCGCTTTCGCCTGGACGATTTGCGCCCGCATATCTATCGCACACGCGACGCTGGAAAAACCTGGCAACGTATAGTCAAAGGCTTGCCTGAAAATGCGCCGGTGAACACGGTGCGTGAAGATCCAACGCGAAAAGGACTACTTTTTGCCGGCACGGAACGATCCGTGTTTGTGTCATTCGACGATGGTGAGAATTGGCAGCCACTTCAGCTGAATTTGCCGCGCACTTCGATGCGCGATCTTGCGATACGCGGAGACGATCTGATTGTTGGAACTCATGGGCGATCCTTCTGGATTCTGGATGACATAATCCTGTTGCGGGAATTGAGCGAAGAACTCGCCAAGGCCAACGTCCATCTATATCGACCTCAAACTGCTTATCGTTTCCGCTGGAATCGCAATACCGATACCCCGCTACCTCCGGAAGTGCCGGCCGGGAAAAATCCACCGGAGGGCGCGATCATTGACTATTATCTGCAAACTGCCACCACTGGAAACGTAACCTTGGAAATTTTGGATGGTGGAGCAAAGGTGGTGCGCCGCTATGCGAGCAGCGATCAGGCCGAGCCAATAGAAAAAATCGCCAAGGAGAATCCGATACCGATGTATTGGATTAGGCCGACGCAAATTCTTTCCGCGGAACCAGGAATGCATCGTTTCGTGTGGGATATGCATTATGCCCCGCCGGATTCTCTTGCGCATGAATATCCAATTTCAGCAATTTATCGAGATACACCGCGACATCCGCTGGGTCCCTGGGCCTTACCTGGACGCTACACCGTAAAGCTGACCGTGGCGGGGGAAAGCTACACGCAGCCCCTCGAGGTGAAGATGGATCCGCGCATTGCGGCCACGCAGGAGGCTCTCGCGAAGCAGTTTGAACTTGAAAACGGCAGCACGCTCGGAATGAACCAAAGCTATGCCGCGCTGAAGCAGGTGCAATTGCTCCGAGCACAATTGAAAGAGCGAAAAGCGAGCGCCGCAGGTGTGGTTGCCGAGGCCATCGCGATGGTTGATAACAAGGCCGCGGCGCTCGAGGGAGAGACTGCAGAATCCTTCTTTGGTCTGCCGCCGGCGGGGAAAGTGAGTGAAAATCTCTCGCTACTCAATCAGCACTTTGCCGGCCTGCTGCGCGTTGTAGACAGCGCTGATGCGGCGCCCACAACGCAAGCAGTGGCCTTGTACACTGAGTTGCAAAGCGCCTTGCGCGCATTCCTGGCCGCTTGGAATGAACTTAAGTCGCGCGATGTGCCGCAACTCAACGAGCAGCTGCACAAGGCCAATCTCGGGACTCTACGAGTTCCGGAGTGAGACGCATTAGTGCACACGTCCCACCCTCCGTTGTGAAAAGAGGCGGTTACGACCCGGATGTCGCGCTTTTGGCTTGGTCCGCGCGAACCAGCGGCACGTCAACCACATGCTCAGCGAGGAACCAGACCTGCAGTTCATTGGTGCGGATCACCTGACTGACCAGCAGATCGTTCGTTCCATCGTCGCCATCCTCATCGCTTTGCCGCGCCATGGTGCGGGCTTCCTGCAACACGATTTCATGCGCTTCGAGAAGGCGCGAAATTTGCACAGGGGGTTCTTCGCGTCCTCGAGGTGGACGGGGGATGAAGGTGGTTTCGGCGACGTCGGCGGCCATGGCGATGCTGATTCCCCCGAGAAGTTGGATCCGCTCGGCGATGACATCTACTAACTCATCCTGCGCTTCGTAATGCCTATCGAAAAGCAGATGCAGCTGATAGAACGTATGGCCAGAAACCTGCCAGTGGTGCTTTTTGTACATATCGCGGAGAGTCATGGTATCGGCGAGAAGCTGGTTCAGATTTTGCGAACTAGATGCACACGTTTTCTCGTCGAGCGCTATCGGTAACTTGGCAATTTTCCCGTAGGCCTGAATTTCCCGAGAGTGCTGGTGCAGGATCGGCCTGGCGCGGTCCGTTCCTGCTTTGAGATCACTGTTCATGTCGTTACGCGTACTTTTTTTGGGATTCATCAACTTTCCTCCTAAATAGGCTTACCCCCAGAGCTGGGCAAGCACGCTCATGAGATAGGATGCTCTGGAAAGCGAATAGGCTAAGAGATTTTAGTGTGAACCCTGGCGGGAAGACGCTAGGGCTCTCGGGCTTGCAGCAGACAGGCTCACGGGTATTATTTTTTCTCGGAGACTTCTACCGACGCGCGAGTTTTTTCCCAATCCAGCTGCAGTTTGCATTCCGAGCCATCTTGCGCAAATGAGATTGTAAAGTTTTCGACGGGCGAAGGCAGGGATGAAACTTTCATGTCTACGCGAGCGACATCCTCAGCTTCGCCGGGGTAGGGAATTCCCCACTCGCCAGTTTTTTTACTGATGATGAGTGTCCACTTGTCTTCGTTGGGGACGACAAAAATGGTATAGCTGCCTGCGGGAACATCCTTTTCTCCCACGGTCAAAGCGGCAGTGGTTACGAACGTTGTCGCTTCATTTGCGCCTGCACGCCACACTTCTCCATAGGGTACCAGCCCGCCGTAAATCTTGCGCCCTTTGGCACGCGGGCTGGAGTAGTTAACGGTTATGGTCTTACCGTCAGGAAGCTTGCAGTCAGCTTTAGCGGGAGGGCTGGGGCGCTTACTCTTATCTTGTTGGGCGTGGCTTGCAATCGTGAAAGCAGCCAGACTCAAGAAAAGAACGGTACAAATTCCAACGACATGTTTCCGCATTTAACGCTCCTCGAATGAAGTTATTGATCGACCGGGGGATATAGTCTCGCACAGGAACGCGTTCAATCCTATCGATTCTTTGATTTTGACGTAAACAGGACCTACTGGCGCTGCGCGATTGCCCAGTCTATTTAGACGGGTCGGTAAGCAAACTGGCGTTACTTATTTGCACATGCGCGGGCCGCGACTTCTCCTTTTCGGTTCTTTTGTCTGCTAAGGTGAGATCACACGTTCCCGACAGTGCTGGGGTCGATGGAATCTTGCATCGTTGGTTGACGGGCAGCAGTTATATCGCACATCGCCCCCAAGAGTGACAGGAGTTTGACATGAAAAAGACATCTCTGTTGGTGATTCTCGCAGCTTCTTGGCTGTTGGAAATGCCCGCGGAGGCGCACATCGGTGGGACCGCCGGTGGCCAGAACCAAGCCGCGTCCGCGCCGCCTAACGTTCTCGCGAAAAGCGCCACCAGCGTCTCCCGTACGACCAAGGCAAAGAATTACCGCCGCGCTGGCGGGTCCACCAAGGTCTATTTCCAAGGGACCGAATTGATGCCACGAGCAGCCGGCGACGCCAAAGTGGAGAGCAAGAGCACGCGCATAGAGATTGATGCGAAATTCGGAAACATGGAAGACGCCACCAAGTTCGGGTTTGAGTATTTGACCTACGTGTTGTGGGCGATTTCCCCGCAGGGCCGGGCCGTAAATTTGGGCGAGGTTGTGCTGAAAAATGGCAGTGGCCAAGTAAGAGCCATCACCGACATGCAGACATTTGGCATGGTGATTACCGCTGAACCGTATTTTGCAGTGACCCAACCTGGCGATGTGGTGGTTTTGGAAAATAGTTTTGGGGCGGCTACGACTGGAAAAGTAGAAAGCATTGGGGCCACGTATGAGTTGTTAGAGCGAGGCGTCTATTCCTCTTCAAATACGAAGATCGAGAACGCAATCTTCGGCATCGACCGTAAAACACCTCTGCAACTTTTCGAGGCGCGTAACGCCGTCCGGATTGCCCGCGTTGCCGGGGCCGACAGATATGCGAGCGCAACAATTGCTAAAGCCGAGCAGCAACTAAAAAGCTCGGAAGCCGTTTACCGGCAGAACAGAGACAGAAAAGCGGTTGAAGCAGCGGCACGCGAGACAGTAGAGACCGCAGAAGAAGCGCGCGTAATGGCCGTACAAAAGAAAGCCGAAGAAGAGGCTCAGGCCAAAGCAGCGGCAGAAAAGCGCGCCGGGGAAGAACGTGAGGCCAAAGCTCGCGCCGACGCCGCGGCCGAAGTACAACGTCGCCAGCAGGCGGAACAAGCGCGAGCGCAAGCGGAAGCCGCGCAAGCCGAGGCTGAGCGTATGAAGCTGGAAGCTGATAAGGCCGCACAAGAGGCTGCACGGCAAAAGCAGGAAGCTGAGCAGGCCAGGGCCGCAGCGTTAACGCAGCAAAAGGCCGCGCAGGCTGTTGCAGAACAGGCGGCACGCGACAAAGATGCCGCTCTGGCGCAGCAGCGAGTGGCAGAGGCGCAAGCCGAAAAAGCGCGTCAGACAGCGGAGCAAGCGGAGGCCGAAAAAACGGAACTTCGCGCACGACTGCTCAACCAACTAAATACCATTCTGCAAACGCGCGACTCCGCCCGTGGGTTGATCATAAATATGTCAGACGTGCTCTTCGATACAGGGAGCTACACGCTTAAGCCTGGGGCTCGGGAGAAGTTAGCGAAGATATCCGGCATCGTGCTTGCACACTCAGGACTTTCCCTGGCGATCGAAGGCCATACTGACAGCGTTGGCTCGGATGAATTTAATCAGCAGCTCTCGGAACGACGCGCAGATTCTGTGCGGGATTTCCTCGCCCTACAAGGCGTTCCCGCATCTGCAATCACGGCTCGCGGATTTGGAAAAACCCAGCCCGTAACATCTAACGATACTGCGGAAGGAAGACAAAGAAATCGCCGCGTCGAGCTGGTTGTAAATGGCGAAGCAATCGGGAGCGCGGCCGCAACGTCTTCACGGCGGTAGATCGCGCATCGCTCGCAACGCTACGCCACTTCCCAAACTTTAATTGAGTGGAACGCGATCTTCGCCCAGCCTGGCGCGATCGCTTATTTTCGCGATCCGCGAGAGGCCATTCTGCGCGCGGCTTGCAGAAGCAACTGCCGGCTGGGCTCGTCCATTTTGGCCAATGAGATGGACAGCGTTTTCATAAACTGTTCATCCTTACGGCGCGATTCCGGTTGGTTTGGTTCTGGCAGTATGACCGAGTCCGGTGGACTGGCACCTTCGTAGAAAATTGAGTACAGAGGAACGTCCAGAGCCCTGGCCCATTTCTCCAACGTCTCGACACTGGGAGTCGTATGATCGTTTTCTGTACGGGAGATGTGAGGACGCAGGAGCCCGGTAAGCCTCTGAATGTCGCCCTGGGTGAGCCCTTTCGCTTCCCGCAACGCGCGGAGACGCTCGCCAATCATCATATGCTGAAGTTATCTCGCTGCGCTTGTATTCGTCAAGGTTTCAGGGCGACTAACCACTTGCGGAACGATTTACGCTTTAGATCCGAAAAGCGTGAAGCTGGCTTGCTAGAGACTTAATTTTTTCAAAATGTGCCAGTTTTTCGCGCCAATCTTTGGGTATCTCGCTCTCTCCGTAATAGGCGCCTGCGAGTTGACCGTAGATGGCACCGGTTGTATCCGCGTCGTTTCCAAGATTAACGGCCAGCAGACACCCCTCACGAAATGAATCGCTGCAATAAAAAGCCCACAGAGCGGCCTCAAGGCTTTTAACAACATAGCCAGTGCCTTTTATTTCGGGTGGGTGCAATCGTTTGAAAGAGCCGGCCGCAACCTGATCAACCTCTACTGCAAGACGGTTGCCCCGCCAATAGTTTTCCACTGGCGCATAGCGATCCGATAATAGTTCCTCCCTCGACGCACCCGTCACGGCTCCGGCTATCAATCCTCCGAAATATCTGCACGCGTCAATCGCGGTCTGGGCCTGGTGAGTTGTGCGCGAACTTTCCCCTGAGCGCTCCATTGCTTCTACCGGTCTTGACACGTAGAAAAGAGGAACAGGAGCTAAGCGCATCAAGGAACCGTTACCTGCTGACGATGGGTCGAACGATCCGCAGTAAGGTTCTTTAGTCCTTGCAAATTTCGCAAGCGCCGCTTGCACGGTGTTTCCGATGTCAAACACGCGGCCATTGCTTGAGTGATGGCCGTGCGTTTGCCATTGCGAGTAGCGCTCCAACTGATCGGTTGGGTCAAAACCTCTTCTCTCAATCAGGCTCTCTGCCAAACACAAGGCCATTGAAGTATCGTCAGTCCATTGGCCTGGCGCCAGGTTGAAAGGACCACCCCCAAGCATGTCATCGATCGGAGCAAAGGAACCGGGAGCGCTAAATTCGAGCGTGGTTCCTAGGGCGTCGCCCACTGCGAGACCAAGCATAGCGCCTGTAAACTTTGGTTCCTGGTTCATCACCAGCTCAGAGTCTAGCAACTTTAGCCAACTTCAAGAGATCAACCTGGGCTGACGCTTGGAAGACACAGCGGAGGCGCAGCGCCACGCGTGACTTCCAGAAGGGAGGTCACGACTCGAAACCTCACCGCGTTCGATTGCGTCGAATAGTTGAGTGATCGACTACAATACTTCATCAGCGGGGTGACTGAGCCTGCAAATCGTATCTTCGAGTCTCCCAGTGGGCAGGGTGCTGTGACCAGAATTTCTAAATTACAAGTGAATGGGAAATTCTATCCCATAGATGCAGAGTCGGAGACGAGCCTTCTCTCGATCCTGCGCGACCAACTCGACCTTACCGGCTGCAAATACGGCTGCGGCGAAGGACAATGCGGGGCTTGCACCGTTCTCATTGACGGTAATCCCAGACGCTCCTGTATCACTCCTGTTGGCGCAGCTGCCCCAAAGCAAATCACAACGATAGAGGGACTTGCCGCCGATGGCCGGTTGCATCCGCTGCAGGAGGCATTCCTTGAAGAAGGTGCCATGCAGTGCGCTTATTGCACATCTGGAATGATCATGTCCGGCGTCGCGTTGCTGCGGTCGAAACCTAGTCCCTCAGACAGCGAAATTGTCCAGTTCATGCAGGGAAACATTTGTCGATGCGGAGTCTATCCACGCATTGTCGCCGCCATTCAAAGAGCCGCGAAGTCTTCCAAGGAGCCCCGGCGATGAGCGATAATCGGCTTCTTCCCACGTCTCTGGAACCGGTCTCTGAAAAGACTCGCGAACTTGCGCTGGAGAAGGTTCCTGAAACAGTTATCGAGATAGAAAGATACGAGCTTTCAGCGCCTTCCGCGTACCACTTTGCCTTGGATCGTCGCGAATTTTTCAGGATTCTTGGCGCGGGCGTGCTTATCTTCGGCGTGCTCAAAAATGCTGCCGCGTTCCAGGAGTCGGGTGCCGCCAGAAGACCGTCAGCGGAATCGATGCCCAAGGCAATCGCCGCTTGGCTGCACATCGGCGAAAACGGCCTGGTGACCGTCTATACCGGTAAGGTCGAAGTTGGACAAAACATCCGCACTTCGCTCAGCCAAGCTGTTGCCGAAGAGCTACACGTTTCTCCTATTCAAATCAAGATGGTGATGGGCGACACAAAGCTCACTCCGTTTGACATGGGCACGTTCGGCAGCCGCACCACACCGACGATGAATCTGCAACTCCGCAAGGTCGCCGCCGCCGCCCACGACCTTCTGATTGGCCTCGCCGCGAAGAATTGGCAAGTTGATCCCAAGGGTCTCACTGTCGCCGACGGCAAAATTACGGAGCCCCAATCCAACCGCGCGGTGACCTATGCCGAGCTTGTGAAAGGCCGCGAGCTTTCAGAAGCTATTCCCGCGGAAGATCCCCTCACACCTGCTAGGCAGTGGACGATTGACGGCCAGTCGGTTCCCAAGATTGAAGGCCGCGATTTCGTTACCGGCGCGCATCGCTATCCTTGCGATCAGAAGCTGCCCGGCATGCTCCATGGCAAAGTTTTGCGTCCGAGTTCATTTGGAGCACAGCTTGCCAGTGCCGATACCGGTGAGGCCGAGAAGATCCCAGGCGTTACCGTCGTCCGCGACGACAACTTCATTGGCATAACAGCTCCTAGCGCCGAGCTCGCCTCGCGCGCCCTCGCCACGATCCGTGCCGAATGGAAATCAGCCTCTGGGCCAACCAGTCCTTCGAACGTCTCGAATAAAGACGTCTTCGATTATTTAAAGAAAAATCCAATTGAAGAAAAGGGGCGCGAAGGCTCGCGACACCAAGTGGGCTCAGTTGAGCAGGGATTTGCCGCGGCCGACCAGCGCCTCAAGCAAACCTATACCGTGGCTTACATCGCGCATTGTCCACTCGAGCCGCGCGCCGCCCTTGCGCAGTGGTCCGGAGACAGTCTCACGGCCTGGACAGGTACGCAGCGCCCCTTCGGAGTGCGCACTGAGCTTGCTGAGGCTTTCCGAATTCCCGAGGATCATGTCCGCGTCCTGATGCCGGACATGGGCTCGGGCTATGGCGGTAAACATACCGGTGAAGCGGCTGTTGAGGCGGCACGTCTAGCGCGGGCCGCCAAGCAGCCTGTCAAGCTCGTGTGGACTCGCGAAGAAGAATTTACGTGGGCGTATTTCCGCCCGGCAGGGGTCATTGAGGTGTCGAGCGGTGTGCGCTCCGACGGCACAATATCCGCGTGGGAATTTCATAATTACAATTCCGGCCCCTCGGGGATTCGTACCTACTACGACATTCCAAATCAAAGCATCGAGTTCCACCAGACGCGATATCCCTTGCGTCAGGGCTCTTATCGCGGACTTGCCGCCACTGCTAACCACTTCGCGCGCGAATCTCATATGGACGAACTCGCTCACTCCGTAAAAATGGACCCGCTCGAATTCCGTCTAAAGAATTTGAAAGACGAGCGCCTTCGCGCCGTGTTCGAAGCCGCCGCAAAAAAAATTGGTTGGGGAGGAGCAAAGACGCTCAATCACGGATTTGGTATTGCCGGCGGTTTCGAAAAAGGCGGCAACGTTGCTACTTGTGTCGAAGTGACAACCGGTCGTGCGAAAGCCGATCAAGCGCGAAGTGAAGTCAAAGTGATTCGCGTAGTTACCGCTTTCGAGTGCGGCGCTATCGTCAATCCGGATCACCTGCGTACCCAAATCGAGGGTGCCAACATAATGGGCCTCGGTGGAGCACTCTTCGAAGCCATAGATTTTGCAGACGGCCGTATCTTGAACGCGAAATTCTCGAAGTATCGCGTCCCGCGATTCAGCGACACCCCGCTCGTCGAAACAGTTCTGCTCGATCGCAAAGATATTCCGTCAGCTGGTGCCGGTGAAACACCCATTGTTGGCTTGGCTCCGGCCATTGGTAACGCGATCTTCGATGCAACCGGCGTGCGTCTGCGGTCACTACCCATGGTTCCTGATGGTTTGAACCGAGCATGACAAGACACCCCTCCAAGCAGTTTCGCGGATCGTTTGTTTGAGACAACTAGCTCATCCAGGCAAGTAGTTCGCGAAGGCCGGCTGAGGCTGACGATTGAGTGCCGCGCGGCCCTGCTCGCGGAAGGAACCGCCGCGTGGCGGGGCCGCGGCGGCCAATCTCTCCTCCTGAACGCAGAATCCGACTTGTTGGTGTTCCACGCATACAACGGCACGACCGGCAGAGCGACCTTGCAGGTCTCCACAATGGTTTGGGAGAATAGCTGGCCGTGGGTCGGAGTGCTCCGAGGGCTGCAACAAGCGGGCACCCATTGTCGGAAAACGAGGCACGACTTTGAAACACACTCCCATGCTCTCCCGGCGCGACTTTACAAAGGCCCTGATCGCGGTTCCCTTTGCTCTACGCGCCCAGGAGGGGACCCTGCGCGCCAGAATCAAGATCGATACCGAGCGAACCATCGGTGACATTGATCCCAAGATCTTCGGCAATTTCATCGAACACCTCGGCCGCTGCATAGACGGTGGCGTGTTCGAAGAGGGTTCGCCTCTTGCTGACTCCAACGGCTTCCGCCGCGACGTCCTGGACGCGGCCCGGCAGTTGAAAGTCACCGTCCTCCGATGGCCGGGGGGGAACTTCTCGTCGAATTACCACTGGAAAGACGGCATCGGCCCTCGGGACAAGCGGCCTCCCCGGCTGGAGATGGCCTGGGGCACGGTCGAGAGCAATCGCTTCGGCACCCACGAGTTCCTCCAGTACGCCGAAATCATGGGAACCGAACCGTACATTTGCGCCAATCTCGGGACGGGCACCTGGGAAGAAGCGCAGCAGTGGGTCGAGTATTGCAACTCCTCTGCGGACACGGCCATGACGCGGCTGCGGAAGCAGAACGGGCGTCAGGAACCGTGGAAAGCGGTATTTTGGGGGCTGGGCAACGAGATGGACGGGCCGTGGCAGATGGGCCATCGTACGGCCGAGGATTACGGCAAGTTCGCTCTGGAAGCGGCAAAGCTGATGAAGTGGACCGACCCGAACATCAAGCTCATCGCGGCGGGATCATCGAACTTCGGCACAGGGATCGACTGGGTCGGCTGGAACCGCACAGTCCTCGATTATCTGAAGCGGCACGCCGACTACCTCGCGATTCATTCCTATTTCGGCAACCGGGACAATAACTACTACGAGTTCCTCAGCAGTTCGCTCGATCTCGATCAACGCATCAAGACGGTGGAGGGTGTCATAGACGCGGCGTTGTCGGGTGAGCCTTCCGGTCGGCGCATCTACATCGCTTGGGACGAATGGAACGTTTGGTATCGTGCCCGCGGCCCGCAGCAGCGGGGCCGGCGCATCCTGGAAGAGCGTTACAACCTGGAAGATGCACTCGTCGTGGCCACCTTCTTGAACTCGTTCATCAACCACGCTCATGTGGTCAAAATGGCCAACATGGCACAGCTGGTCAACGTGATCGCACCGATCTTCACCAACGAGCAGGCCATGTTCTTGCAGACCATCTATTACCCATTGCAACTCTTTGCGAACAACACCCGCGGAAAAGCGTTGGAGATGTTTGTGGACAGTCCGAAATACGACAGCAAGCGTTTCGGCCAGGTACCCTATCTGGACGCCTCTGCCGGGTACGACAACGGCACCCTCGTGCTGAACGTGGTCAACCGGCACCGAGACCAGGCGATCGAGACGGAATTCGAGGCCCAGGACAAGCAGTTCGCTCGCCCTGTCGAAGTCGCGGAGGTCAACGGACCCGATATCAAGGCGGAGAACGACTTCGGGTCGACCAAGGTGCGGACGGTCACGCGCTCGGCGAATGCGGAGGGGCGCCAGCTCCGCTATCGATTCCCTCCGCATTCCTACACCATGCTGAGGGCGAAACTCCTGTAGCGCGGATACGGCTGGGTTGCCCACCAAGGCAACCCTATGGAACACTCAAGCAGCGGTGGCTTGACGAACAAAATAAACGTCAAAAGGTGGGTGGGCAATAAAATGAGTGCGAAAATTCCGTTACGGCTTGGGTTTATTTACGTTCTCACTCTCGTGTGTACAGTCGCCCTCAACGGGCAAAGACCCACGCATGCATCCGCAGCCCAGAAAGATTCATCTGCGGCGCAGTCGGACGATTGGCCGAGCTACGGCCACGATGCCGGTGGCATGCGCTATTCGCCGCTAACGCAGATCAATCGCGACAATGTTTCGCAGCTCAAAGTTGCATGGACGTTCCACACCGGCGATGTTTCCGAGGGCAGCGATCACCGGCGAAGAAGCGGATTTGAAACTACGCCGATCCTGGTAGATGGCACGCTTTACTTGACAACCCCATTTAATCGAGTGATTGCGCTCGATCCAGAAACGGGAACTCAGCGCTGGGCCTACGATCCTAGAATTGATCAGTCTTGGGACGCAGGCGACGGCCTGATTAATCGTGGCGTGTCCGCATGGGTTGATTCCAAGCGCGCCACGAGCCAGCCATGCCATCGCCGAATTTTCGAAGCCACTATAGACGCGCGTCTGATTTCCATCGACGCTGCAACCGGCAAACCGTGCACGGATTTCGGCAAGAGCGGCGAAGTAAATCTGCGCGATGTCACTGCGTATCGCGCCGGGTGGTATCACATGACCTCTCCGCCGACCGTGATCGACGATCTCGTCGTGGTGGGCTCCGCCATTGACGATAACGGAAGCATTGACATGCCCGGAGGCGTGGTCCGCGCGTATGACGCGCGTTTAGGCAAGCTGCGCTGGAGTTGGGATCCGATTCAACCCAATACGGAGAGCCCGGACGTGAAATCCCCGGCGAAAACGTTTCGTAGTGGGGCAGGGAATGCCTGGTCGGTAATGGTAGTCGATCCGGTACGCGATCTTGTCTTCGTGCCTACCGGCAGCGCTAGCCCAGACTATTACGGTGGTTTGCGGCCCGGAGATAATAAATGGGCGAACTCCGTGGTGGCGCTGCACGCGAAGACCGGGAAAGTTGCATGGGGATTCCAGCTCGTTCATCACGACCTCTGGGATTACGACACTGCTTCGCCGCCGCTGCTTGCTACTGTGGAGCATGACGGCAAAAAGATTCCTGTGGTAATTCAAGGCAACAAAACCGGATTCCTTTACGTGCTGAACCGCGACACTGGCGTTCCGGTATTTCCCGTCGAAGAACGCCCCGTGCCGCAAAGTGACGTGCCTGGCGAGGTGACTTCGCCCACTCAACCTTTCCCGGCCGCGCCGCCCGCGCTCGCACCGCAAAGCCTCTCGACGGATGACGCTTGGGGAATTACGCCTGCCGACCGCGAAGCCTGCCGAAATATGATTGCCGGGTTGGGTAACAAAAGCGTTTTTAGTCCTCCTGCTTTGCAATACACTCTGGCCATACCCGGTAACATTGGCGGAATGAACTGGAGCGGTTACGCGTTCGATCCCCAGCGGAATCTCTTGCTCTTAAACATCACCAATCTGCCCTTCAAAATAAAACTCATTCCAACCGAAAAATATTCCGAGACCACGCACACCGGCGAGCCCGGTGAATACTCACCGCAGACAGGCGCGCCCTACGGAATGTTTCGCACTCCCCTGTTCTCGCCATCGGCGCTGCCATGCAATCCGCCGCCTTGGGGCATGCTTAAAGCGGTGGACATGAATGCCGGCACGATTCGCTGGCAAGTTCCGCTAGGCACTATGCACGGTTTCGGGCCCGGCCAGGCCGAGGTTCCGCCGGGGTCTCCCAGCTTTGGCGGACCCATCGTCACTGCCAGCGGGGTCGTCTTCATTGGTGGCTCGATTGATCCTCACATTCGCGCGTTCGACGTGGAAACGGGAAAGGAGATTTGGAAAGCTCCGCTTCCGGCGAGCGGGCATGCAACGCCCATGACCTACCGGCTCAAAAACGGCAAGCAATATGTGGTGATCGCTGCTGGTGGCCATGCCAAGATCAAGCAAGAACCGCAGAGTGATGCCGTCGTTGCTTTCGCGCTGCCCTGATGCGGTTGCGCGAATCGCTATTCTATAAATCATTAAACCAGTTTTAGTCATTCCTGAAATGAGGGGTCGTCGAATTTTCGCTGACCGACGAGCAGCAGCTTCGCCGAACGATGCGCGTGTGGTGACCTTGAACCAGGATTAGAATACGAAACGGGTCTAGCATGCCAGGGGGTGATGACTAACGTTCCTCGCGAATGCAGCCATATCGGCCTTGATGAACTAATGCGGTTCCGGTCGGACTTCAAATGTAGGTGCTGATAAACGCTATGTCTGGGCCATGGACTTGAAGTGGAAGTTCTTGTAGCATCGCCCGAATGAAAAAAGTGAAATCTGGCAATCGCAGTTCTGCGGCGAAAGGCAACGGCGCTCCGAAAAATGTTGATGCATACCTTGCTGGTGTCCCGGAACCCGCACGCAGCACCTTGAACAAGATTCGTGCGGCGATTCGGTCCGCTGTGCCACCGGGGGCTACCGAGACCATCAGCTATGGGATTCCTGCGTTCAAGTACAAAGGAGTGCTGATGTGGTTCGCCGCGTTTTCGAACCACTGCAGTTTATTCCCCACCGCCTCGGTCGTCGAGGCGTTTAAGAACGAACTTAAGGGCTTCTCCACATCCAAAGGGACCATCCAGTTCCCAACGGACAAGCCACTGCCGACTGCACTTGTTAAGAAACTGGTGGAGGCGCGGATCGCGCAGAACGAAAGCAAGAAAGGGCGCTGACCGGGTTGCCCTTGAGACCTGTTCATGAAGTCGAAGACGGTTGACTGCCCGCGTCACCATCTAACTGAGTTTCATAAGTAGTTCCCGTGGCGCGGACGAAATTAGCGTATATCACTTCTAGCATGAACCGCCGCAACTTCCTCGAGCTCGCCGCTGCGGGCGCCGGAGTCCTATCGATTTCCCGTCTGGCGAGGGCAAACGCTCGGCACGGGCAAGTGATGACCGTCCTCGGGCCTATCGCACCTGAACGGTTGGGCCGAACTCTCATCCACGAGCACGTAATGGTGGATTTTATCGGCGCCGACGCGATCCGGCCGGGCCGCTATGACCCCGAAGAGGTTTTCCGTACAGCCCTTCCCCATCTGCGCCAGGTGAAGTCCGCAGGTTGCGATACGCTCGTGGACTGCACGCCCGCTTATATTGGACGCGATGCAGGGCTACTGCGCCGGCTGTCACAAGCGAGTGGCTTGCAGATGGTGACCAACACCGGTTTGTACGGCGCGGCCCAGGACAAGTATGTGCCGAGATTCGCGTACGCGGAAACGGCGCAGCAATTGGCCGCGCGCTGGGTGAAGGAGTTCGAAGATGGAATCCCGCCCTCGGGAGTGCGGCCAGGAATTATCAAGATCGGCGTGAATTCCGGACCGCTTTCCGAAATCGATGCCAAGCTCGTCAATGCCGCCGCCATCACTCATCAGCAGACGGGCTTGACGATCGCGTCGCATACCGGGGACGGGGTAGCCGCCATGGCACAAATCTCGACGCTCAAGTCGCGCGGTGTGGCGTCTGCGGGGTTCATTTGGGTGCACGCCCAAAACGAAGCCGACACCTTGCTACACCTGCGCGCAGCCGAAGCGGGCGCATGGGTCGAATTCGATGGCATATCTTCGGCCACGGCGCAGAAGCACGTAGAGCTGGTGCTGGGGATGAAGCACGCGGGGTATCTCAGCAGCGTATTGCTTTCGCAGGACTCCGGGTGGTATCACGTCGGTGAACCCGGCGGTGGAAACTTTCACCCTTACGACTTTCTTTTTACCGAGTTTGTTCCCTTGCTCGGGCGGGCCGGAGTTTCTGCAAAGGAAATCGAGACGCTCATGGTTCGCAACCCGCGCGCGGTTCTCACGGCCAAATGAAGGCCATGTCTTTCCCCTTCGCGGGTCAACGTTTCCGCCCACGAAATCTTGCCCAGCTCGTTTTCATCTACTGTGCTAACATCCCCGCAGAATGTCCAAATCTGCAGCCATCCTCATCTGTGTCTTGGCTTCTTTAACCATAATTGCGTCTCCCCTCTGCTCAAGCGAGTCTTACCCAGTCCCTGCAGTCCCCGAAAAAGTGATCATCGACACCGACGTAGGGGATGACATCGATGACGCTTTCGCGCTCGCCCTGGCTTTGCGCAGCCCGGAACTGCAGATCATCGGGATCACAACCACGTTCGGAGACACCGAGACCCGCGCGAAACTTGTCGATCGCTTCCTGACCGAAGTTGGCCGCCCGGATATCCCCGTGGCAGCGGGTACGCCCACGGTGAGTAAAGGCACGTTCACCCAGCGCCGCTACGCCGAAGGCGGGCACTATGCGAAGCCATCTCATCCCGATGCTGTCGGCTTTGTGCTGGAACAGATTCGCCGCTACCAGGGCCAGGTCACCCTGATCGCCATCGGGCCCTTGATGAATATCGGCGCCGCCATCGACAAAGACGCCGCCACTTTTCGCAAGCTCAAGCGCGTGGTCATGATGGGGGGCTCGATCAAGCGTGGCTACGGCGATCTTGGCTACGCGTCTCCCCGCGGCCCGCAACCCGAATGGAACATCTTGAATGACATTCCTTCCGCCCAGAAGCTCTTTGCCTCGGGAGTGCCCCTTTTTGTCATGCCGCTCGACTCCACCCAATTGAAGTTGGACGAGGTCAAGCGCGCCTTCCTGTTCGGCCAAGGCACCCCGCTCACCGATGTCCTCACTTTGCTCTATCACCAATGGGGCCAGCAAACGCCGACCCTTTTTGATCCCATGACCATCGCCTTCCTTGTGAATCCCGACCTCTGCCCCGTTCAACCTATGCGCATCCGCGTCGACGAAAAAGGATTGACGCGTGTCGACACAAGCGCACCGACCGCGCCCTATACACACACTGCACCCAGTCCACTGAACGCACCGAGTGCACCCAATGCGCCTAACGCACCGAACCTACCTTACGTGCTCAATGCGTCCAACGCCCAGGTTTGTCTCGATTCCCATCCCGACGCCTTCTTCCGCTTCCTTCTACCCCGCCTCGCCGCACGATAACAAGGGCCCTTCTGGCTTGATGGCGAGCTACTTTTTCTCTCGCGAGCAGGCGACCGCCTGGCCGATGCCCTTCTCTCCGGGTTCTTCTTTTGGCTGCTCTCTTCGCTCCTGTGCAGCTTCGATCGCTTTCCAAACCGTTTGGTCGGGTGTTCGCTCCTTCTAAGACGGCCAGCGCACGATCATTGAAGAAGTATCGTTTATATTCGTAACCGACCGAGACGCCCAAAACGCAGAAGACGGCAAAATTGCGCCTAACTGAGACGTATCTGGAACGCGAGATTTTTCATTTAGTCAAACGAAATTTAGGTTGCTGCGTCAAGTTTGTTTCCGAGTTGCCGACAAACGAGGAGTTCTCTCATGTGGCTCGAACCGAAATGCGAGCGCGTTATCGGGCAACGCGGAGCTCGAGCACGTGTTCACATCTCTCCAGCGATCTTTTCCCTTGACCCTCCTTGCTCGAAAACTTACAGTTCCTCGCACGGTTCGAAGAGACTCGCATGCAAGACGCTCTTTCTCGGCGGCGGTTTCTCCTAGGCAGCGCGACCGGCGTTTCCGCCACCTGGGCCGCTGCTCACTGGCCCGCGGCTCTGGCCGCCGCAGACTATGCCCGCGCCGCAGCGCGATCGGCTGGTCGCCCAAATTTCGAGTTCTTCACGCCCGAGCAAGCCGCGGAAATCGATGCCATCGCTGCGCGCATCATCCCCACTGACGATACGCCCGGTGCGCGCGAGGCTGGAGTCGTCTACTTCATTGATCGGGCTCTCAAGACCTTTGCCAGTGATAGTCAGAAGAGTTATATCGAAGGCCTGCCCGTTTTGCAGGCCAGGGTCCGCGAAATGTTTCCCGGTGTTGAAAAATTCTCCGCCGCCGCGCCGGAACAACAGGACGAAGTTCTCCGCTCGTTTGATGAAGACTCCAATGCGAAGAATTTCTTCGAGACGCTTCGCCGCCACACCATCGCCGGATTCCTCATCGACCCCGATTCCGACACCGGCGGAAACCGTGAGGTTGTGGGGTGGAAAGTCATCGGCCGCGACCGCGAACACATGTTCCAGCCGCCGTTTGGCTATTATGACAAGGACTACCCAGCTTGGCAGCCGGCTCCCAAGGACGCGGAGAAGAAATGAGGCCCGACCAGCACAAATACAAAACCTCAGACGAAGTTGACTTTGTCATCGTCGGCTCCGGCGCCGCCGGCGGCATTCTGGCCAAAGAGTTTTCCACCAATGGTTTCCGCGTGGTGGTTCTCGAGCAAGGTCCCTACCTTACCGAATCCGACTTTGTCCACGACGAAATCAAGATTTTGCAGGAAGATCTGCTCACGAATCATCCCAAACTGCAGCCCACCACGTTTCGCAAAACACCGGACGAAAAGGCTAAGCAACAACGTGCGCTTGTATACGGGCGCCTCGTCGGCGGTACCAGCGTGCACTTCACCGCCAATTTCTGGCGTTTTCATGAAATCGATTTTGTCGAACGCAGCAAGATCGGTTCCATCGCAGGGACAGGCTTCGCCGACTGGCCCATCACCTACGCCGATCTCGAGCCGTACTACACGAAAGTGGAATGGGAAATTGGTGTGTCGGGCCTGGCTGGCGCCAGCCCGTTCGACCCGCCACGCTCAAAACCCTACCCAATGCCGCCTTTGCCGGTGAAATCTTCCGGAGTGATCTTCGAACGCGCGGCACGCAAGCTGGGCTGGCATCCATTTCCAACGCCAATGGCGATTCTTTCGCAGCCTCGGCCCGGAAGAAGCGCCTGCGTCAACTGCGGTTTCTGTTTAGCTTTTGGTTGCGAGGTCGGTGCGAAGTCCAGCTCTCTCGCTACCGCCATTCGCATGGCGGAACGCACCGGCCGTTGCGAGATACGCCCGAATTCCTACGTCCATCGCGTCGAGATGGACAGCATCGGCCGCGTTACCGGCGCTGTTTACTTCGACAAACAGCGCAATGCGCATCTGCAAAGAGCTAAAGCCGTGGTCGTCTGTGCCAACGGCGCGGAAACTCCACGCCTGCTGCTGCTCTCCGCCAACAAGCAGTTTCCAAACGGTCTTGCCAATTCCAGCGGCCTCGTCGGTAAGTACCTGATGCTCAATAGCTACGCTGAGGCGCTGGGATTGTTCGAGCACCCTCTGAACGATTACAAGGGGTACGCAGTTAGCCGCGTCCTCCACGACTTCTACGAACTCGACCCGCAAAAGGTAGGATTCTACGGCGGAGGCGGGCTCGACGCGCGCTTCGATTTCACTCCGATCACTTTTGCGATGGGTGGTTACCCGTTAAGCGAAGCGCCGGGTGGACTTCCGCCGAAAACGCCTCGTTGGGGCAAAGCCTTCAAGGATGCTTTGAGCCACGATTTTACTCGTACCATGAAAATTGGCTGCCACGGTACTTCGCTCCCGGTAGAGGCTAACAGCTTCTCCCTCGATCCGGATCTGAAAGACGCCTGGGGGCTCCCTGCCTTGCGGATGACTTACAAAAACCATCGCGATGATCTCAAGCTTGCAGCCTGGCAACAGGCTCGCGCTCTCGAACTCCTCGACGTCGCGGGCGCCCGGATGAAATGGCACACTCTAGTTGAGGAAGATGATTTTGCTTTCCACCTTCTTGGCACCTGCCGGATGGGCAACGATCCCAAAACCTCCGTCATCAATTCCGATCACCGCACCCACGACGTGAAGAATTTGTTTCTTTGCGATGGCAGCAGTTTTGTCACTTCGGGCCGTGGCCAGCCCACCATGACCATCGAAGCGCTGGCATTTCGCGCCGCCGATCGCATCATGGCTTTCGCCAAACGCGGCGATCTCGGTGCTTGAGTTTTTCGCGCGCCAAGGCCTTTGGTCTGGTCCCGCGTGCAATAATCTTGAACCTCTCTCGGGATTGTGCCCAGATCACGGGGGACTCTTCCACCACTTTGCTCCTTATTCCCTTCGGGGCCGAAACACGCGGCCAGGTCCTGTCGGCATAGACGCGGTCCAACCGAAGAGGGAGAATTGGGGGCATAGCTCGCCGCGTCCGAGCTTGCTATGGTGAGGCTCGACAAGACCTTGGCGCAAAAAGGAGACTTTCCGCACTAACCAACCGAGAGAACTATGCTGGGCCCGTGAAGGTTCCGGCAGAAATTCGATACACAAGGAGACACGATGAAGACAAATTATGCGGCGGTGTTTGTCTCGGCTTTGGCGTACTGGATACTCGGAGCAGTTTGGTACGGGGTGCTGTTCAGCAAACCGTGGATGGCGTTCGAACATATGACGGAGGAACAGGCGCGCAGCATGAATCCCGTCCTGCCCTACGTGATCACATTCGCCCTGAATTTGCTGATCGCGTTCGTGCTCGCCCAGATTTGCAGCTGGCGCAACGCCAGTACCGCCGGACGCGGCGCTGCGGTTGGGATTTTGGTATGGATCGGCTTTCTCGGGCCGGTTACGTATACGACGTACATGTACGAAATGCGTCCGAAGGAACTTTTTGCCATCAATGAGTTTTATCCTCTTGTGGGGCTGTGTTTGATGGGCGCCATTCTTGGGGCGTGGACACGAAAATCGGTTTAAGTTCGTGCCTCCGAGGAAACGATCAGCGACCGAAGACATCCTTCATTTCCGGCGAAATTCATATTTGATTGATTCGGGAGATTCATGCAGATCAACAAGAATTCTTTACAGCTGCTCAGGTTGCGTCACTGTGGAAATTGTCCCGCGACAGGATTCAAAAACTTTTCGAGGAAGAGCCTGGCGTTGTCATTCTGGGCGATAAGAATAGTCCTGCGAGGTGTCGCCTGTGAGGTTCTCGCATGAGGGAATAGTTCCCGATAAAACGGGTAACCACAGATGTGGTCCGCTGCAATCTTGGTGATTGTGCCCGGATCACTCGGAAGTAATGGACTTGCCTATACAACGCGCATCCAAGTAATTTCATCTTTTTCGCGCGTAGCACAGCGCCTTTTGTCCGGAAATTCGCCCGTTCAAAATGGAAAGGGGAGGTTATTCCAGTTCCCCCGACTCCAGTACTGGAACGCAATTGGAACGTATCTGGAACGTAGGCGGACCTAAAATAGCTGTAATCTATTGATCACAGAGACTTTGAAATGGTGGAGGCGGGGGGAGTCGGAATATCGCGGCTCGCTGAAAACACGCAACTTATTGAAAACTCTCAGCCGATAGAAAAGCCAAAATCGCTGATTTGGGCGAAGTGGTGTACGTGGCGTGTACGCGGAGGGACAAGTGGGTACTCGGCGTGGGTGATCGAACAAGCTGTCCGTCCTGTAACCATGACTATTGCAGCAGAGGCATCTAACTTCGTTCCTTCATTCATCATGGCAATCCGGCTGGATGGCGCTTGATGACGTCCCCATGCGAGTGACAACTCAGGATTTCTCGCGGGATCGGGGGGATTGGATTCGAACGAGAGCAATCAAACCAGCAGCGAAAACGAATACTCCTATAATGATTCCGCCTAACGTGGCAAAAGCGCCGGATAAAATGAAAAGACCAAGCATCCAAGTCATTCCACAGATAAAAGGATCATCAGGAAAGACTTTCTTTTCCAGAAGACCCATAAGGAAAATCGCGATAGCGGTACCCAGGAGAGGCAAAAACAAGTGGCCACCTATGAAGTTTACGCCAATTGAATCGTACATTTACACTAACCTCTAACGGTTTAGGAACTGTACGCTGGGTTTGTACGGAGCCGGAGTGGTGCTACATGCTCCGGAGCCAGGTTCTTCAAACCCGTGTCCTCTGCTGATGGATAACGGATCCGGCGTAGCTGTTATGGACTCGATATTTTTGATGCTATTGCTGGGGCGCCGGGAACATACCTCCGAACCGACATTCGTGGCAATCTCACCTTTGGATTCGATTATGATCTCTATGTGCAAACGATGAAGTATATCGATGTCTCGCGCCAGTACTGGAGCAGCAAAGCAAATGGTGGCGTCCAACCAAACCGCAATCCAGTTCAATTCGTGGTCAATGTAACAGATTACGGGACGATGGTTCTAACTTCAGGATTCATTCCTGGTTTGATGGGGACTCTAGCTGGTGATGTCAAGCAATTGATCGCAATGTTGCCGCAGCCTATTCGGGGCGAGGCCGAGAAGTCAATTCGCGCAGGAAACGATCCCCTATATTTTATAGTGAGTGCGGCCGGTATTATGCAGCATTTTGTTTCCTTTCACCCTGAGTATGGAACTTGGCTGGCCTATTGGGAGTCTTTCGGAACAGCGGTATCCAATCACCTGCAATGGTATTTAGGCGTGCCAAGTTACCTCGCCCGAGATGCAACTCAGCCAGAACCATAATCGGCCCACGCTTCAGCCGACGACGGCTAGATATCTCCAATTTCTGTCAGCATTGGCTTTACTTTTCGTGCTGCCCCTGTCATTCGCGGAAGGTCGAAAAACTTCATATTCGAAATACGTGCTTATCGATTATGAGTTTGTTCCTTTCCACGATGGAAGATTGGTACTTGGCGCCGATCTGACAGGCGGGGATTTCTTCGAAGGGCTGACGAAACGTGAGACCAGAAACGGCCTGGAATTTCGCAAGGGCACTGCGCTGGTCGATAGCTACCCGCCCGCGATACAGGTTCAGGTACGCGCGTGGATTTCAGGTTATCGTGGGATGCGCAAGGATGCTCTTGTGCCAGATCAGTTAGTGGGAGTATTGAGCTCGTTGCGGTTTGATCTTCGTTGGAAACGAGGAATTTACCAACGTACTGCTCATATAACTAAAATCGAGATGCAACCGCCTCAAGTGCCCAATTGGGGTCAGGAACGGAATGGATGTATCGAATCTACGTGAGTGATGGCGGCGTGCCACTCACGGATGAAATAGTTGTCGGGATTTTGGACAGAGACGGCAAGCAGATTGTCCGACTTTCGAAGGCACTCTAAAGAGGGGCTGTAGTGCTTGAGCGTTCTATAGCCTGTGTTCTCGGGCTTCTTCTATCGCGCAGCCTCATGGATCCGCATGCGACTTCGTTAAACGGCCTCTGCCCTTTGCCCGCGTAATCATCGGCATATCCTTGTGCATTTATTATGATGGAAACGCGAACAGACAACGACGCACAAAGCTTTAACGCAACCGTTTTGTAAATCCTGTAGTTTCCGCAAATTACAGGCGCAATGTCGGAAAGGCGAACACTCAGCGCTTTTTGTTGAGATTGTGTTTCCGTGGCTTTATCGTGACACGAGAGGAACTAAATACATTCAGACACATAACGAGCAAGGCACGCTTTATTTCCACGTCCATTTCACCGACAAAACTTTTCTGGGTATTTCAACCGCCTCGAAGATGTCCGTGCATTCTGCAGACCTACGGGGTTAATAAGAACTTCGCCGCAAGAAAGAAACTAGAAGCGACTAGAGCATTCTTTCGTTTCTGCAACGTCTCCGACTGGATTGGAACAAATCCGGCATCAGCGTTGAAGCCCGGTAAGACCACCGACCCGCAGATTGTGCCTATAACCAAACCCGAGTTTAGCCAGATTATCAACACATGCGATATCTACCCCGATAAGCAGAATGCTATTCGTCTGCGAGCGATCATTCTGATGATGCGCTATACGGGCTTGCGTATCCGAGACGTAGTGACTCTTAGGAAAGACCACATCCGAGATGGCAGGGTGTTCCTGCGGACGGCCAAGTCAGGTACAGATGTTTTCTGCCCAGTGCCGTTGACGGTTACGGAAGCACTCGGGTTGATTGGCGCAAAGGGGGAGCACTTCTTTTGGACAGGCGCGTCAAAACCAAAAACTGCGGTCACCAACTATCAACGGGCATTACGAAAACTCTTCGTGCTGGCTGGTCTACCGCATACTCCACGCGCATCTCTTTAGACATACGTTTGCCACGGAACTGCTGATGGCAGGGAATTCGCTGGAGACGGTCGCCGCATTGCTCGGGCATGCGAGCACCAAGGTAACAGAGAAGAGTTATTCACACTGGGTCAAAGGTAGGCAAGAGAAGTTAGAAGACGCAGTCAAAAATTCGTGGGCTCAATTGGGCACAAAAGAGATTCCAGTATCCAAAAACCGTAAAAAACCCTCATAAAACAAGGCTATTTGAATGGTGGAGGCGGGGGGAGTCGAACCCCCGTCCGAAAAGCGTTACGATCCGAAGCCTACATGCTTAGCTCAATTCCGTTTTGTTCGCCAGCGGCGCTCAGAATGAGCAAGAAACGCAACCAGCTAGTCCGATGGTTCTCGCTGTAGCATTACGGACCGAAACGCCACAGCCAGCTCACTGTGTGACGCCTCTTGCCGGGCCCATGAGCAAAGCCCGGGGAGACGTAGCTACACTAGGTTAACTAGGCAGCCAAAGCCAATGGTTGATTGGCAGTTCTAGTTTTCCACCCGGTCGCGGGCAGGTGGCTCCCGGCATGCCTTCGGGTCGCGACAGCTTCCGTCGAAACCGTGTCGCCCCCAATGGACACACTATTTTAACATTTTTTTCGACATCTCGTCGGAACGCGCCATCTGAATGTATAGGCCTCTAATGGAAGTAATGGCCGGCGACCTTATAGGGCATCAATGCTGGTAGGAACTTCTAAGCACCTTCCCTGCGTGTAGCAGTTGACAGTATTTGCCGCACTACCAATAATCAATGGGACGGAGCTTGTGAGCATGAGTGGCGGAAGTAAGAAAACAACTTCGGAGACCAGCGGCATCGAGCAAGCGGTTTCGCGCGCGCTGCGGGACAACCTCGAAAAGCTCCAGCGGGGCACTGATGAGTTGCATCAGGCCATTGCCGATACGGTCGCGGCATGTGCGAGCAGCAAGGCAACCAACGCTTTGCCACCGATGCTGCGGGCACAAACTGCCGCAGCTTCACTGGCCGCATCGCTCGACGTTTTGACGCGATTTGTGTCGTCCGCGTTACGACCCGCGCAGCGATCGCAGATTGAGGAAGAAGTTCTCAGTTTACTCAGCCATGCACAAACGGAGGAGGTTACTTCGGAAAGACCTGCGCCTCCTATCTCCGCTCCTGCGGTTGCCGCGCCAATAAAGGCAGCGCCGCCGGAACAACAGCCGCAGTCCCGAGTCCCGCAACCGGTCTCTCGGGTTGAACAATCGGTCGCTGGAATCGAACAACCGCAGCCGAAGAGCGAAGCAGTTTCGGCTATTTCTACAGCACCAGCAGCGGATCCGATTCCTGCGGACGGCCCCGCTTCTGCAGCGCGAGAAACCGCTGTGGACGAGACCGCCGAGTCGTTGATTTATAAGCCCGTGGTCGAGAAAACAGGTCATTTTGACCTGTCGCGCCTTCCGCAAGAAGAGCAAGACCTGCATCGCCGCGCCAATCGTGTCGCTAAAGTTTCGATGCAAGACATCAAGATGCTTCGGCCCGAGCAAGTAAAGGCAGGTCTCGAACACAAGGACATTTGCACACGGTTACGTGATGACATTGCGAAAGCCCACAAGGAGTACGATCGTCGTTTCCGGCCGATCATGGAGCATCCGGTCGACTACTTTTATCACTGGATGGTGGAAATCCTCGCTGACGGGGATCCTCAGGCGCTCGGCGAATATCCCTACCCTTCACCTGTCCGCAATCACTAAGGTAGTTGATTGTTTGTCAGCGCTGCGGAACTGGCGGACGTCTGTTCGCTCGTCGAGGCGGCGTTTAATTTTCATGGCGTCATTATTGCTGGCGCTTGCATCGGGCGTAGCCATGGATCGCGTGTTCGCGCAGTCGAAGCGATCCATCCAGAGAGGCCGCAAATCAAAAACCAAACGCCCCCGCAATACCCGACCGCCCTTCATCGGGCCTGCTGCTTCACCCGCGCCGCTGAGCCCCGAAGATGAAGTTGCGCAGCAGCAGCTTTCAAGACTGGCCCGTTCACTTCAGCAGGGGTTCCCAGCCGCGTACGTAAATCTCAGTGAATTTGCGGATAAGCATGCATCCGATCCCTGGGGGGCGCGAGCAGCATTGGCGCTGGGCTATGCAGACTTCAGCAAGGGCCGCGTTGTGCCGGCTGCCATCTGGCTCGAAAAGGGCATGAAGGATCCTGTTCTGAAAGATTATTCGCTCTATTGGCGATCGCAGGTTGAACGAGCACAACATCACGATGCCGCCGCACTTTCCGACCTCGAAACGATTCGCCGCGACTTCCCTGACAGCGCCTTAAGCGAGCAAGTAGTCCAGGCATTTGCCGCCGCAGCTATCACGCTTGGCAAAGCCAGAGATGCGGCAGAGGCGCTCGGCGCGTATCCGAACATTTCATCCAGACCGGCACTTCTCCTGGAGCGCGCAATGGCATGGCAAAGCGCCGGAGCACTGGATCGCGCCGCAAAAGATTATCAGGACCTTTACTATCGGCATCCTTTAAATGACGAAGCGCGCGTGGCCGGGGCAAACCTTGCGCAGCTTGCTAAGCGAATGGGTGCCGAGTTTCTAAGTGCAACCCCAGAGCAACAGGAACCGCGCGCCCAGGCTTTTTTCGACACACACAAATGGAACGAAGCGCAGGCCGAATTCGAGAAATTGCTTTCGATGCTGGGCAAAAAGACCGACTCCATTGCCAGCCAGCGTGCGCGATTGCGCATTGCTCAGGCTCGCGCGCAGTTAAAAAATTCCGCATCCGCGCTTTCCTCGCTTGTGTTGACCGATTCTGAACTGGATGCCGAGCGCCTATATTCGCTCTCACAGGCCTTGCGTCCGAAACAGCATGAGACCGAAAAACACGATAAAGAAATGTTTGCGGCACTCGAACAACTCGAGAAGCAATATCCGGACAGCCGCTGGAATGAAGAAGCTCTCTTTGCTACCGGCAATTTTTATTGGGTAAATCTGGATCGCACACATGCGGCTTCGCTGTACCAACGCGTTCTCGAAAAATACCCGGGAAGCAAATATATCCCGGTGGCGCACTGGCGCACCGCTTGGGTAGCTTATCTGCAGCAAAATCCCGGAGCCGCGAATCTCCTGGAAGAACACTTGAGCCGTTTCCCCGGCTCGACATATACCGTTAATGCGCTTTACTGGCTTGGACGCTTGGCAGAGCGCAGCGGAAATACTGGCGTGGCACGCGGCTTTTATCTTGCTGCAGAAGGTCGCTTTCCGCAGACCTATTTCGCTCGCGCTGCCATCATCCGTTTGCATGCGATCGGGCGCGAGCCAGTGACGCAAGCGGAAATTCTTTCAACAATTATTCCTGTGCAACCGCTCGTTAGTTTGCGCGAGCCTGTTCCTGCCGCGGCAGTCTCCCGTTGGACGCGAGCGGAGGTCTTACGTACGATCGCGTTCGATGCCTCGGCCGAGCTCGAGCTGCGCGCCGCGTATTTTGCAACAGCGGCTCCACGATTGATCTTCGAAGCAGCGCAGACCGCGCTTGATCAAGGTCACTATCCCACGGCGATGGCTCTTGGACGCATTGCTGTTCCAAATATCGACGCGCGCAAACTAGACGAGGTCCCGCTGGCGGCGTGGCACACCATATTTCCTCTGCCTTATGAGGCGATTGTTCGGCGAGAAGCTGCGCGTAATGAGGTCGATCCGATGCTCGTTGCTGGGCTTATGCGTCAGGAATCCACATTTCAGTCCGACATTATTTCTCACAAAGGCGCCGTCGGGTTAATGCAGGTACTTCCGATGACTGGACGTCGGCTCGCTCGTCGTCTCAAACTTCGTTATAGCCGAGAGAAATTAACCGATCCAGAGTACAATCTTCGGCTTGGAACGCTCTATTTGTCGGACCTGTTGAAGGAGTTCGGCAGTCCCGAAGCGGCACTCGCCGCTTTCAATGCCGGCGAGGACCGCATCTCCGTCTGGCAAGGGGAACGCAAACACGAAGAAATCGCTGAATTAGTCGAGTCCGTGCCTTTCACTGAAACGCGCGAGTATATTCAGATTGTGCTGCGCAACGCGGAGGTCTACCGGATGGTTTACGGCGAAACAGGGAAGCAGGGAGTCGGGCAACGATGAGTGCCACGGAAATGGGAGGTGGTTCGATCGCTCAATCTGCTCGCCAGATGCTTTCCGGGAAGGCGGAGCGTTTCACCGAATCGGTCATTCGGGAGATGACGCGCCTGGCAATGCGCCACGGTGCTGTAAATTTGGCTCAGGGCTTCCCGGATTTTTCGGCTCCGGCGGAAATCAAGAAGGCCGCACAGGACGCGATCGCCGCTGACATCAACCAATACGCCATCACTTGGGGTGCCAAGCCACTGCGTGACGCCATCACCGAAAAATTCGCGCGCACGCAAGGCGTTACCATCGATCCCGAGCGCGAAATCACTGTGTGTTGTGGTTCAACCGAAGCCATGATGGCCGCGATGATGGCCATTATTAATCCGGGCGATGAGGTTGTTATCCTTGAGCCTTTCTACGAAAATTATGGTCCCGATGCGATTTTAAGCGGCGCGACGCCGCGCTTTGTGAAGCTACGTCCGCCTGAGTGGAGCTTTAATCCTCAGGAGCTTGCTGGTGCTTTCGGGCCACGTACGAAAGCAATCATCCTCAACACTCCGAACAATCCCACGGGGAAAGTTTTTCAACATGCCGAGCTCGAATTCATCCGCGATTTGTGTGTTCGCTGGAACGCATTCGCCATCACCGACGAAATCTATGAGCACATTTTGTACGACGGCGCCGAGCATATTTCAATGGCCCGCGTTGAAGGCATGCGAGACCGCACCATCACCATTAACGGCATGTCTAAAACTTATTCTGTCACCGGCTGGCGCGTGGGATGGGCTATCGCACCGCCTGAAACAAGCGCGGCAATACGTAAGGTCCACGACTTCCTGACCGTGGGAGCGGCAGCACCGCTCCAGCAAGCCGGAGCTGTCGCCCTGCGCCTTCCTGAAAGCTATTACCAGAAACTCGCCGCAGACTACATGGTGCGCCGTGACCGCATGCTCGCCATACTCGAACAGGCAGGTTTCGCTTGCTTCAAGCCTCGCGGCGCGTATTACATCATGACCGACATTTCACGATTTGGTTACGCCGATGATGTTTCGTTCGCTAAATTTCTCGTCGAGAAAATTGGCGTCGCCGCAGTTCCAGGCTCGAGTTTTTACAATGATCCCGCAGACGGCGCGCGTCAGATCCGCTTCACTTTCTGTAAAACCGAAAAAACACTTGCTGCCGCCGCCGAGCGCTTGCTGAAGCTCCGCGCTGAATAAGGTTTCCGCGCTAAGCGTTTTGCTGCGACGGTGTGCTAAAATCCGCCCGAAGCGGAGATAACTGGATGGAGACGCAATTGGAACTGATTCCTGCTCAAACGCACGTGGAGGCAAATGGCCAGGGAACAAGGATTGACGTCTCGACGAGCGCGACGCGCACCTTCCTCTGCCTGCTAACCGTCTTTGACCAACTCGAGCAAGAGTCGCTTGACGTTTCCATTTGGGGTTCGGAAGATGGGGAAAATTGGGGAACCAAGCCGCTGCTAAAGCTGCCACAGCGGTTCTATCGGGGCTCCACAAAAATGATTTTAGACCTTACCTTGCGCCCTTCCGTCAGGTTTATTCGCGCCAAATGGGAACTAAATCGCTGGGGAAGAGTGGCACCGCTGCCCATGTTCGAAATTGGGCTAAGGCTAACCGAGATACCCTCAATGAGCCGGTCCACCCCCGGTGCCCGCATCGCCGCCTTGTCGTAAACAACTCAAAAATCGATAATTCTAAGCGTTTCACAGGAAAAAAGGGGTAGGAAGCTGACGGTCGGTTGCCCTGTGGTGGTAGCCCCCTACCCCGCGAGTGGTCTTGTCCATATAGACGAAGTTACCCTCGAAAAGGTTTCCAAAGTTTGTCCAGATTTCGCTTTTTTTTTTACGTGTGGGTTAATTTGTGCCTGCGGATAGCTCAGCATTAAGTTCCTGAATCTCCAAATACTGCGCAACAGACACGCGCCACTTCAGTTGCGTCTCAATCAGAGCTTTCAGGGCCACCGATGCTACCTGCTCGCCGTGGATTAAGAATGTGCCTCGCGGAGGTGCTTGGAACCCTCTCAGCCACCGAAGGATCTCATCCTGCCCTGCATGGGCGGAGAATTGTTGCATTTGCACGATTTCGGCGCGTACGGGTATGTCAGCGCCATGGATTCGCACCCTGTTTGCCCCTTCGAGAAGTGCGCGGCCACGCGTGCCCTCCGCTTGAAAGCCTGGAAGCAAAACGATGTTGCGAGGGTCCGGCAATCGTTGCGCCAGATGGTGCAGTACGCGGCCGCCAGCGGCCATCCCGCTTGCCGAAATGATGATGCAGGGAGTTTTGACGTGATTGATGGCTTTGGATTCGGCCGGGGCACGGGCGAGATGTACCTGGCGCATGTTCAATGGGTCGCCAACTCTCTCTTCGCTCCTAAATAACGCCGAATGATCTTCGCGATGCTTCAAGTAGAGGTCCGTCATTGCAATAGCCATCGGGCTATCGATAAAAACCGGAAGGTGCGGTATGCGCTTTTGAATTTCCAGCAGATGAAGCACGTACATTAGGATTTGCGTGCGGCCGACCGCAAACGCGGGTATGACGATCACACCGCCACGGCGCACCGCGCGATTCACGATCTCGGCCAGGGCATCTACTGGCGATTCCTTGGGATGCACGCGGTCGCCGTAAGTCGATTCGCAAAGAAGATAATCAGCGTGCGGAGGCGTTACCGGATCGTTCAGAATTGGCTGGCCGTAACGCCCGATATCGCCAGAGAACACGACGACGATTGTTTTGCCGTTCTCTGTGATGGTCAGCTCGAGGCTGGTCGAGCCCAGAATGTGCCCCGCGTCATACGCCCGAAACGTGAATTGCGGGCTGATGGTAAACGCCCCTATCCGCGGAATCTCTTGAAACAATTTCGTCACCGGCGCGACATCGGCCTCGGTATAGAGCGGCAGGGGCTGCGAATGCTTGCTGTAACTGTGTTGCGCAGCATGTTCAGCGTCCTCTTCTTGCAGACGGCCGGAATCGCGCAACAGAATCTCGCTCATCACAATTGTCGAGTTGTTGGCAAAAATTGTGTTGCGAAATCCCTGCTTCACAAAACGTGGCAGCCATCCAGTGTGATCCAGATGCGCGTGGGTCAATATGGCCCAGTCAATCGAGGCGGGATCTATCTGGAGCGGATTCCAGTTGCGTTGCCGCAGCTCTTTTAAGCCCTGGAAGAGTCCGCAATCTACCAGCAGGCGCTTGCCTTCCGCCTCTATCAAGAATTTTGACCCAGTGACGCTGCCCGCAGCACCAAGAAACGTGAGGTTGGCCATAAGCGCGATATTGTAGATGAAGAGGCGCTCGAGGGGCACCCTGGGGTTATTTTTCGGCCACTACAATCTTTGCCCAAGACAATGCCATTGGCTCTTGCGGTGGTTTAGCAGACTTGTGGAAGACCGGTTCTGTCGTGATAAGCACTGTTCGGACCACTAATCCTGAAGTACGCATTTGTCCCTCTTCATTCCGGGTGCTGGCCCTTCCGTTCCGCAAGAATGTCTTCTGGCACCGGCTCCCGTACCTGCCATTCCTCAAGCCCCGAGGCTCCGGAGCGGTAATCGAGGCGCTGGTGGGCCTCGAGCACCGCTTGACTGCGTACCACCGGACCGTACGACGGGTTGTGCAGACTCACGCGGATCTTGGTCACGCGGCCCGGTACCACCGGCTCCGGCACGTTGATGCGCTCATCCAACTCACCAGGCAGGGCAATCACGAGCCGGTACACCCCGGGATCGAGATCGATGCCGCCTATAACCGTCGCCGTCCGCGTACTGAGTGATCACCTCATTCGTTGCCCGATCGCCGACCTTCAGAATGATCACGCGCGCGCCGTCTGCGGGCATCCCGTTTACGTCCAGGACTTCGGCAAGAAGGTGGCCCTTGAGCGGGCGGATCTTCCAAGTCATTGGCGGCACGTTTGCCGGCGTAGGAAAGGGTACCTCGGCGGTGTAGGCACCGATCTCGGTCTCTTCAGTCTGCCGAATCTTTCCCGGACCGCAGCTTCCAGACAATCTGCCGCAACATTCCAAGCAAGACCTCGGTGTCCATGGCGCTCATGCTGAGTCGGTGCAGGAGGCGGCGCAATTTTTCCTTAGTATGCTGCGTGGGGCGTGACTTCGAGTACCCGCTCATATGCAAAGCCTCCAGTAGAACCTCAGCCATTCTTTCAACCTCCCCGGCGGTCGTGACCTTCTGTTTCTCAAGTGGGCGAGCCATGGTGGAGCCACGCGCGAGTTCGTACAGGCAGATCGCTACAGCCTGCCCCAGATTCACGGATCTATGTTCTTCGCGTGCGGGGATGCGCATCAGCCAGTGACAATGGCTGAGATCTTCGTTCGAGAGGCCAACTCGCTCCGAGCCAAACAGCAGGGCCACTTTGCTCGATTTAAGACGTTTGCGGATAAGGCGGGCGCCAGCTTGCAATACTTGAACCGGATGCTGCAATTCTCTGTCGCCGACGGCCGTCGTTCCCACAACCAGCGTACAATCGGCAACAGCCTTGGCTACACTCTCGAATTCTTCGGCGCTCGCAAGTAGTGTCGAGGCCCCCACTGCAGAGCGCGCCTCGCGAAACGCCGGGTCGTATGGATTCACCACGCGCAGCCGTAGAAAGCCGAAGTTGCTCATGGCGCGAGCAGCTGCGCCAATGTTGAGAGGGTTACGCGTGGCCACCAGGACGACGTTCAAATGGTCGAATTCAGCTCGCACAGGCACGATAATATTCTACAGCACGCCGGAATAGACACTTACCACAGGATAGCCGGGAGACCATGTCTTGATTGTGAAATTTGACGCCATAATTCTTGGTGGCGGTGCTGCGGGACTCATGTGCGCCATCGAGGCGGGGAAACGCGGACGTCATATCGCAGTCTTCGAACACACGGAGCGCATTGGGAAGAAGATTCTTATCTCCGGAGGAGGACGATGCAATTTCACGAATATGTATTGCCAGCCCGAAAATTTCATCTCTGCCAACCCGCACTTCGCCAAGTCCGCGCTGGCACGCTATACGCCCGCAGACTTCATTGCGCTGGTTGAAAAATATCGCATTCCTTACCACGAGAAAACGCTGGGTCAACTTTTTTGCGATCGCTCGGCCAACGATATCACGGACATGTTGGAAGCCGAATGCCGGGCTGCCGACGTAACGATATTCGCCAACAGCAAAATAAAAGAGGTCCGCCGCGCAACGGAATTTGTCGTGCGATGTGACACCACTGAATATCAGGCTGCCGCGGTTGTGATCGCTACCGGCGGCCTTTCTGTCCCGAAGATGGGCGCTACGGCATTTGGCTATGACCTGGCTAAGCAATTCGGACTGAAGATTGTCGCAACCAAACCTGGTTTAGTGCCGCTCGTATTCGACGCAGGTGATCGAACCCGCTATGGCGAATTGGCCGGCATCTCTGCGGACGTGATCGCGGCCGCTAATCGACAGTCGTTTCGAGAAAAGATGCTGTTTACTCATCGCGGTCTGAGTGGACCAGCGATCCTGCAAATCTCATCCTATTGGAATGAAGGCCAACCGATAGAAATTGATCTTGCTCCGCAGGGTCAGGCCACCGCGGCAATTCGCGAAGCCAAGGGCCGTACTATGGCCGCAGCACGAACTGCTCTCCAGGTGTTCTTGCCAAAGCGCTTTGCGTCACGTTGGCTTGAGTTCCATGCACCCAATGTTTGGACCAACCAGGCACTTTCCGAATTGGAGGAGCAACTGCATGAATGGAGTCTCACGCCCGTGGGCACAGAGGGTTATGTGAAAGCCGAAGTGACAGTAGGGGGAGTTGCTACGGACGAGTTGTCAAGCAAAACGATGGAAAGCCGAAAAGTGCCCGGACTATTTTTTGTCGGTGAGGTGGTGGATGTCACCGGCCATCTGGGCGGTTTCAACTTCCAATGGGCTTGGGCTTCCGGCGCAGCAGCAGGACGCGCTCTGTGAACTTCGGATCTTGACTTCGATAAACGAGTCAAACACACTTTGCTGCAGACGCCTTACTCAGCCGTGCTTCACCTGCTCAACCGGAGGGGAACATGAACAGCAGAGAGCCACAGAAACACCGAAGTATTGTGAACCGCTCCGCACCAACGGCAACCGTCGTGCCTGTCCTGGTCTACGAAGATGTGGCTAAGGCAATCGATTGGTTGTGCGGGGCCTTCGGCTTCTCGGAGCGCCTGCGGGCGGCGAGACCCGATGGCAGGGTCGCCCACGCCCAACTCTCTGTCAGTGAGGGCGCGGTAATGCTAGGGGCGCCAGGTGCCGAGTTCAAGCCTCCGCGTTCCGATGAGGTCAACCAATATGTGCTTGTGCATGTTGAAGACGTCGATGGGCACTGCGAGCAAGCCAAACGATTTGGTGGTCGAATCGTGCAACCACCCACTGATATGCCATTCGGGGAGCGGGTGTACACGGCAGAGGATCTTGGCGGTCACCGGTGGACGTTTTCACAGTCGATAGCTGATGTCGCTCCGGAACAGTGGGGTGCTACGGAAGCCAAGCCGAAGCAGTAAGAATTAGGTCGCGGGTTACCTAAATGCTGGTACCGAATTGCCGAGCGATTCACCCATTTCGGTGAGTGGGTGATCTTGCTTCCACTACGGTCCGTAACTTGCCAAGGTTGTTCTGAGATCACGAACGGAAAGATGCCAGACGTTTGTGGCGAGTGAAGCTTTCGTTCGCGTCGGGGAAGCAAGATGGTCACCTCGAACAATTCGGGACCCTTTGCCTGACGGAGCAAGATTCGGAGCAGATGTGAGGGAATACGCACATGACGGGAGGGGTTTCGTTGATGGCCGACGTGAAGAGAAACAATAATCGTTGCGGGAGGCGTCTCGGAATTGTATGCTCCGCTTCCCAACATTTTGGTTCTTGGGAGGGTACGAGATGGCCACCGAAAAAAATAAACAAGAACATATTCATGAACTCGCGCACCTTTATGTGGATGGAGCTTTCGACCGGCGGGAATTACTGAGGCGCGTTGCTCGCATTGCTGGGGGCATGGCGGCGGCAACGGCGGCACTCGAATCCCTGGGACTGCCCGCCCGAGCGGACGACGCCGAGCCGTGCGGTTGCCCGGAAGACGTGACCGTTCCCGAGGACGCCAAGGACCTGGAGGTAATTCACCAGGTGGAATTTCCCGGCCAAGCGGGCGCAATTTTCGGGCATCAGGCTCGTCCGGTTACTCGCGAGCCGCTGCCCGGCATTCTCGTGATCCACGAGAATCGCGGCTTGAACGAGCATATCCGGGACGTCACGCGGCGAGCGGCGCGCGCCGGATTCGTGGCCCTCGGCATCGATCTTCTCTCGCGCTTCGGGGGTACGCCGGACGATCCCGAAGAGGCCCTCCTCCTCTACAATCAAACGACTCCGGCAGGCCGGCTGGCGGACATGCTGAGCGCCCTTGACTATCTCCAGAGTCTGGATATCGTTCAACGCGATAAGCTAGGCGCGGTCGGCTTTTGTGCCGGCGGCGGCAATTGCTGGAACCTGGCACTGAATAGCAAAGCTCTTTCCGCGGCGGTTCCCTACTATGGGGCGCCGGTGCCGCCAGTCGGCATGCTCGAAAAACTGGTGTGTCCGGTGCTTGCGATCTATGCCGAGCTCGACCGAACCCTTACCCGCAATATACTTCCAGTGATCAGCCGTCTTGAGGAACTGCAAAAGCCTTTTGGCTTTCACGTCTATGAGGGTGTCGGCCACGCGTTCCACAACGACACCGGAGCCAACTACAACCGCGTGGCAGCGTGCGACGCCTGGTCCAAGACCGTGACGTTTCTCGAGAAACATTTGAGCTAAATAGCTGCCTCCTTTAATTTTCTTTTCGTCGCATGTTCCAACTGCGTCGTTTCCAACAGACGGTAACACTGCCTCGTGATTCGCTCTCCAGGCGCCTGTGATGCAGAGAAGTATTTCTTCAGCGCGTTCCGCCTTTATTATGCTCTCACAAAAAGTTTCATCAATATCATCTGCGTTTAGTTTCACAGCAACAGGTGTTGCCTTCACGCTGCTATTGTCTTTTGTTACTTTGACGATTCGAATCCCGCACCCCCGGTTCACGTGGAAATAACCGAGAGTGCGCCATGTTCCTTGCGCGTGGGCCGGACGGTGATTTCAACGTCTTGACGGAGAGCCGTGAGGAATTCCATGAGGCGTCCGACGGAAAAGTTACCCGCGCGGTTCCGCATCAGCAAGGAGACCTGAGGCTGCTGCACGCCGAGAATTTTGGCGATCTCGACCTGTGTCATGCCGCTGCCCTTGAGGATGGTATAGATTTGCAGGGTGAGCTGCGCCTTGAGCAGTTCCTGCTCGGGATTGGGAAGGCCAAGGTCTGCGAAGACGTTTCCGCTGCCTTCGGTTACGCGGACAATTCGGCTGCGTGTCTTTTTGGATTTGGTTTTCATTTTAATTCTGCCTTTCTCTATAGTCCCGCTCGGCTTCCGCTAGTCGTTGTCTAATTAGCTCGATCTCCCTCGTCGGCGTGGCAATACCTTTCGTGGATTTCTTCTGAAACACGTGCAAAACATAGATGGCGTCCAGAAAACGCACCGTATAGACAGCCCGCCACGCATTACCATGGTGCGAAGCCACAATTTCGAACACGCTGGCTCCGCCAAAGCCTTTGAGGGGCTTGGCGGCAGGATCGGTCTTGCCCTCCTGGGCTGTAAAGAGCGCGTGTCCGATGTCGATCCTGACCGACCTAGGGAAAGAGCGCAAATCCCTGAGCGACGTTCCAATCCGGGCTTCAGGGCCTCTCCCATGTATATATAGATATACTTATAATCATATGGTGTCAAGGATCGGTGAGCGGAAAATTGCTAGCTGCCGCGTTTCCAGCAAGTTCCCGTATAGCCGCGACTGAAGGAAGCGCTGGAAAGTGAGGCTGTTTGGGGTACCTCAGAGGAGTCACCATTTCCCAGATCCCCGTTTTTCGGGAGTTGAGCGGCTTGCAACCGTTATTTATGGGCTTTGATTACGGCCTCCAAGCGGGTCAGAAGCTCCGTGAAACCTGAGAAGTCAATCTGGCTGGCTGTTGTTCGCCAAAACTCTGTCCGCCGTTGATTTCAGTGACATAGCCCCACTGTAGGCGAATTTGTAGCTGCGAAAGCACCCGGATTCCGCAAGTTTCAACAGGTTTCACAACTTGCCTGCAAACGATTCAACAAGAATCACTTGGAAACAACAAGGATCCATAAGTGTCAACAAGGCTTAGACCGTTATGCGGGTCGAAACGAGAATTTTGTTCTCGTTATGTTGCTAAGCCTCCTCGATCCTTTCGGTTCCAAGGGGTATCAGGTGCGAAGCCCCTGGCTAGTTAGAACCGGTTCGGGACCAGAGACTCGGAGGTTCAAATCCTCTCGCCCCGACCATTCTTTTCAAAAAGATACCGGATCTTTTGAAAATGTTACAAATCTTCTGTGGACGATTTTGTAGGCGGTGAGATCCACAAAGTTCAACAGTTTGCCCTGAGTCCTGGGCCGCGTCCACATGGCCTGCAACATAATTTCCAGTACCACGAGCACCATTCAATCTTCAATCCGCGATCTTGCCAGAGAAACAAAATCCATGGGGGTGGGTGCGCTGCTGCGATTCCTGGAAAAATGAACAAATGTATGACTTCAGATCAATAATACGATGTTATTCTTGCGCGGTTCCTAAGTTGCAGTCTGTAGTTTTCGTTCACGACGATCACCGTGACATGCTGGCCTCCCGTACCGTATTGTCTGCATTCCTTGGTTTTGCCAAGCTAACTTGTCGCGTGGGCAACGCCCGCACGAAAACCTCTTACGGAACGGACCGTGCATGAACATCGTTGACCTTCTGGTTGGCAAGCCCCTTGGCCACCACTGACGAACGCGCCGCACGCACGTCTCCTGTCCGTGTCAAATCTATTTTCCGGAATTATACGCCCCGCCTTGTCGCGAAGTGTTTACCAGAGATTTGGGAGCATTGTGCCCTGATGAGCTCTGACGTAACGCGATTAGGTAAGGGTTGCCGACATAACTGGCCATCATGATGCCCGCGCAGGCTTAAGTCGTTCTTAGCATGCTATTTGGGAGCGCGTGCACAGATTGGACCAGTTATGTCGAAAATAACCTGCCAAACTGTTTGATCATAGGGCGCTTACGCGCGATTCAAGTGCAAACAGATTTGGACCGGTTATTTTTAACCATCCGTCCAGGATCGGCCAGGACACCAGGATCGGCAGCTAAGTTGACAGGCTCATTTTTAGCGGCTATGCTGCCCCGCGATGAAACGAACGATCCCGCTCATCCTTGTGGCTTTCCTGGCCGGCATTTGTGCCGCACAATCCGAACGCGCTAAGACTCTTGTGCTTGAAAAGAACGAAGGAGAAACACGGGTACGGCGTCCGCGCGGATCGCTGCCCGTCCCTACCAACGAGTTCATCCTCAAGGTAACTCCGCAGAATAGCGGCTCGAAACACCTGGTGCTTGGCACCGAAGAAATTCCACCCGGAGGCCTGATTCCCCGGCACAAGCATCTCGATCAAGACGAAATCCTGCTGGTCCAGACGGGCACTGCACACGTCACCTTGAACGACAAGGAATACGATGTGCATGCCGGAGGGACGGTCTACTTTCCGGCTCTGACTTGGGTAAGTCTCAAAAATATCGGTACAGGCAACATCAGCTTGGTCTTCATCTTTTCCGCGCCGGGTTTTGAAGAAAACATGCGCTGCGGGTCAGTCCTGGCCGGACAGCCTGCGCCGCCAATCACTACCGACGAACTCAGGGCGTGCGCTCATAAAGGTCACGTCGAATATGAGGCACTCGCACCGGTAGAGAAATAGTTCAAGCGTTGTTGGACTGACGATTCCGTCTTTGCCAAGTCCGCATCAGCTAGAACAGTGGTTCTCTTGGCGTCAGGGAACTCGCATTCCGCAGCTAACTTACCGGATTACGCTAGTGCCTTAATCGGACGCGCGTTTTGGCGAGGCAGTGGAGCTGGGCACGGATCTCTGCGCGCGTTCGATTAAGCCGTTAGAAGGAAGCCGCCCGTGGTTGCGGCGGACGCGGGCCCTATGCAAATTCAATTGTGGGAAGGTTCGGTGTCGAGATGCGCCGAGGCTGTGCGGCAGAGCACGACGGACGATAGCGGGAGCTGAATAGGTGACGAA
>Ga0209117_1000084_pt1 | contig 67727 bp, 45 predicted proteins | sample BlaSpr_A8_OM2_M2_FD_187978 | JGI IMG/M metagenome (GOLD analysis project Ga0209117, IMG submission 187978) | Forest soil microbial communities from Thunder Bay, Ontario, Canada - Black Spruce, Ontario site 2_A8_OM2_M2 (SPAdes) (version 2) | ecosystem: Environmental > Terrestrial > Soil > Boreal... | reverse complement strand
CACGGTACGTGCCGGCGAACCCTATTACTTCCCCGGCTGCAACTCGAGCCAGTGTGTCCTGCCCGGCGCCGCCATCCCGCAAAACGCCTGGGCAGGCCCGACAAGGCAACTTTTGCAATATATTCCCAAACCAAATTCGGACGATAATACTTTTTCCACATCCTCGGAAAATTTGCTTCTTCACGATAGAAAAGGTTCCATCCGGCTAGACGGCGATACGCGCTATGGCCTGCTTTCCGGGTACTATTTTATCGACGACTATGATGTGGATAATCCGTACCCGACGCAGCAGGGTGGAGCGAATGTGCCGGGTTTCAACGCACTGAACTTCGGCCGGGCGCAACTTTTGACATTGGGAGATACAAAATCATTCGGTAGCAACAACGTGAATGAGTTCCATTTTTCATTCGTTCGCGACGTTAACATACTTGGTACGCCGGTTGGGGGCGTTGGCCCGACGCTTAAGGATCAGGGATTTGTGACGGCACAGGGCACCCAGAGTATCGTTCCGAACCGTCCTAAAATTCAGGGAGTAGAAAACGTTGTTATCAACAATTTCGTTTTTGGGCTCACGATAACCGGGCTGAATCAGACTGATAATACCTTCGAGTTTCGCGATAACTTTTCGCGAGTGTCGGGCAAACACGTTTTTACGTTTGGCGGAGAGTTTCTATACAGCCAGGTAAACGCTTACGCTAATGTCCAGTCCAACGGAACCTTTCTTTTCTACGACAACCCGGGGGGGACGGGCTCTGGTTTTGCTGATTTCCTACTAGGGCTCCCCAGCCGTTACACGCAGGGCGATGCGCAAGCGTTTTATAACCGCAACAAGTACGGTGCGCTCTTCGTGCAGGACAGTTGGCGAGCGAATTCGCGACTGACGTTTAACTACGGTTTGCGTTGGGACGTCATCATGCCCTGGTATGAAAAGTACAATCAGATCCAGACGATTGTCCCGGGACAGCAGTCCATTGTTTTCCCTGGAGCCCCAAGAGGGCTGGTGTTCCCCGGGGATCCGGGAATTCCGCGGGCTCTTGCGCCGACGCGCTGGAATAATCTTTCGCCGCGATTCGGTCTGGCTTATTCGCCGGAAACTCGCGACGGAGTTTTGGGGAAAATTTTCGGCGGCCCCGGCCATACGAGCATTCGCGCAGGTTTTGGACGTTTCTTTTCCGCTATCGAAGGAGTGTCCGCGGGAGTAATGGCGGGAGACGCGCCGTACGGACAAACGTATACGAGTCCCGGTTCACCTCTATTTTCTAACCCATTTATTACGGCGGCGAGTGGCTTCGACAACGGCCAGCGTTTTCCCTTGCAGTATCCACCATTGAATGCTTCCGCGAGCAATCCTAATAATCGCGTGGATTGGTCGAATTACCTGCCGATAAATGGGCTACCGGGTTACGACCCGCGCAACGTGAGCCCCTATTCGCTGCAATATACCCTCTCGGTGCAACGACAAATTGGGTCGAATTCGTTACTGACCATGGCCTATGTGGGCAGTGTCGCGCATCATTTGCTACTTCTGGTTGAAGCGAATCCAAGTAACCCTGCACTTTGTTTGAGTCTTAGTACGGCAGCGCAGGTGGCGCCGAACAGCCCCACATGCCAGCCCTACCAGGAGAGTGGCGTTTTCACCTCCGCGTCTGGCAAGGTGTATAACGGTACGCGAGAGACGCTGGGCTCTAATTTCGGCAGCGTTGACCGCTTGTCGACGATTGGCAACTCGAATTTCAATGCGCTTGAGCTGACTTTCCGTCACACTTCGCGTCACGCGGAATTTTTAGCGGGCTATACGTATGGCAAATCGCTTGATAATTCCTCCAGTATTTCCGACCAATTGATCCCGGGAAATCCGCGACTGACCTATGGTTTGTCTTCCTTTGACCTGGCGCATAACGTGGTGTTCAGTTACCACTATGAGCTTCCGTTTGATCGTCTTTTCGGAGCGCGAAATCGATTGACGCAAGGCTGGACAATCTCCGGCATAACGCGTTTCGCCAGCGGTTTTCCTGTTACCTTCGTCAATAATACGGATCGTTCATTACTAGGAACGCAGCCGGATGGAGTGAACTCCATAGGCGCGGATTTGCCGCAGATGACCCCGGGCGATCTTCATTTGAATTCCAACCCGCGTGATGGGAAGGAGTACTTCAATACGGTACTTATCGGGCCACAACCTTTGGGAACTCCGGGAAACGTTCCGCGCCGTTTTTTTCACGGGCCTGGGATGCAGAACTGGGATATTGCGTTGCTGAAAGACACGCACCTTACGGAATCGTCCACGCTTCAGTTCCGCCTTGAAGCTTTTAACGCTTTTAACCACGCGCAATTTTTTGGTCCAAATGCGGTTAACGGAATCATTCTTGACCCCCAGTTTGGCCACGTTGTGAGCGCAGCTGCCCCGCGATTGGTGCAGGTGGCGCTGAAGTTGTCCTTCTAGCCCTGTATTCAAAAAAACCCGGAGTACTTTTTGGTGTTTCGCGTTCTGTGGCAGATGGGAACAGAGCGCGGTACACTAGAAAAATGAACAGCGTGTAGGGAATCGTTTCCCGCCTAGCCGCAGCTTATCCTTGAGGCATCCGAATCGCGAGGACCAGATTGCTGGCGGGGACGTGCATTCACGAAAGATTTCGAAAGGAAGCCCCAGTCAATGACATCGCGCAACGTAGCGCAGCCGCTGAGCAAGAACGAGCACTTGCTGCGGTGGGTAAAAAAGATGGCGGAACTCGCGCGTCCCGACGCGATTCATTGGGTTGACGGTTCGCAGGAAGAAAATGACGCGCTGTGCGCGCAGATGGTGAGTGGCGGCACGTTCATCAAACTCAACGACAAACTTTGGCCGGGATGCTATTACGCGCGGTCCGATGCCGGCGACGTGGCGCGAGTGGAGGACCGCACGTTTATTTGTTCGTATTCAAAAGACAACGCCGGACCCACCAACAACTGGGAAAATCCCTACGAAATGCGCAAGAAGCTTAAAGCACTTTTCAATGGTTCTATGCGGGGACGCACCATGTATGTGCTGCCGTTCAGCATGGGACCGGTGGGCTCGGCGATGTCACAAATTGGCGTGCAATTGACGGACTCGCCTTACGTGGTCGTGAACATGCGCATTATGGCGCGCATCGGACTGCCGGTATTCAAAGCGATTGATACGGGAATTCCCCGTGTGGTGCCGTGCATGCATTCGGTGGGTGCGCCGCTGGCGCCGGGTGAAAGGGATGTGCCGTGGCCGTGCAATAAAGAGAAATATATCGTGCATTTCCCGGAATCGCGCGAGATTTGGTCGTATGGTTCGGGCTACGGTGGCAATGCGCTTCTGGGGAAAAAATGTTTCGCGCTGCGGATTGCGTCCAACATCGCGCGAGATGAAGGCTGGATGGCTGAACACATGCTCATTGTAGGCGTGGAAGATCCAGCTGGTGAAAAAACCTACGTAGCCGCGGCATTTCCCAGCGCCTGCGGCAAAACAAATTTTGCCATGCTGATTCCACCAAAAGGATTTGAAGGATGGAAAGTGTGGACCGTTGGCGACGACATTGCGTGGATCCGTCCAGACAAGCAGGGAAATTTGCGCGCACTGAATCCGGAGGCGGGCTTTTTTGGAGTAGCGCCCGGAACATCGGTTAAGACCAACCCCAATGCCATGGCGACGCTTTCCAAAAATACAATTTTTACCAATGTTGCGTTGACGCCGGAAGGCGGCGTGTGGTGGGAAGGCATGACCGATGAGCCGCCGGCCGAGTGCACGGACTGGCAGGGGAAGAAGTGGACACCGCAGATTGCCAAAGAAACGGGGGCCAAAGCCGCGCATCCGAACGCGCGATTCACATCGCCGGCGTCGCAATGCCCGACGATCGATCCGGCCTGGGAAGATCCGAACGGTGTGCCGCTGAGCGCAATAATTTTTGGCGGACGACGCGCCGGGACCATGCCGCTGGTTTTGCAAGCCTTTAATTGGAGCACCGGCGTATACGTTGGCGCGACGATGGGATCGGAGATGACCGCAGCCGCGGCCGGAACCGTTGGCAAGGTGCGGCGAGATCCGATGGCGATGCTGCCTTTTTGCGGTTATCACATGGGAGATTATTTCCGGCACTGGATCAAGATGCAGCGGTCGTTGAACGTGACGCCACGGATTTTTCACGTGAACTGGTTTCGCAAGGATGAAAACGGCGAGTTCTTATGGCCGGGATTTCGCGAGAATATGCGCGTGCTGAAATGGATCGTTGACCGCACGCGAGGCCGAGCGCTTGGCAGGGAAACTCCCATCGGGTGGATGCCGCGGTATGAAGACATGGAATGGAATGGACTCAATTTTTCCAAGGCCCGGTTTGAGGAGCTACAAAAGTTCGACCGGGATGCGTGGTACCGGGAAGTAATCGACCACGAGGAATTGTTCATCCAATTGCATGATCATTTGCCGAAGGAATTAGTTTACGAGCGAGAACTGCTTATCTGCAGACTGTGATCGGCAAGAGCTATCGAGAGCCAGGGACAGGGGAATGGAGAAGGTAATGGCGAAGAGCGCGAGCGTAATGGAAATGACGTTTGCGGACCAGAAATTATTCAGAGAAGCCGCTTATATCGACGGCAAATGGATCGCGGCGGATGGCGCCGGCATTGCTGTGGATAATCCGGCCACGGGCGAAATCATCGGCAAGGTGCCCAAACTAGGGGCGATGCACACGCGGCAAGCGATTGAAGCCGCGAATCGAGCTTTTCCGTCGTGGAGCAAGAAGACCGGTAAAGAACGGGCCGTGGTGCTACGCCGCTGGTTCGATTTGATGATGGAGAATTGCGAGGACCTCGCGCGGTTAATGACTTTGGAGCAAGGTAAGCCGCTGACGGAATCGCGGGGTGAAGTGATTTACGCTGCGTCCTTCCTGGAATGGTTTGGTGAAGAAGCTAAGCGGATTTACGGCGATACCATTCCGCAGCACCAGGCGGATAAACGGATTGTAGTGTTGAAGCAGCCCATTGGCGTGGTCGCGTGCATCACGCCGTGGAATTTTCCGCTGGCAATGATCACGCGCAAAGCGGGTCCGGCGATTGCGGCGGGATGTACCGTAGTGCTGAAGCCCGCGGAACAAACGCCATTTTCGGCGTTGGCATTGGCGGAACTCGCGGAACGGGCCGGCGTCCCAGCCGGTGTGTTCAACATTGTAACCGGCATACCGGAAGAAATTGGCGGCGAGCTGACTTCCAATCCGATAGTGCGCAAACTTTCTTTTACCGGATCGACGGAAGTTGGAAAGCTTTTGATGGCGCAGTGCGCCCCAACGATTAAGAAATTGTCGCTGGAACTTGGCGGCAATGCGCCATTCATCGTTTTCGAAGATGCCGATATTGATGCCGCGGTGGAAGGTGCAATTGCGTCGAAATACCGCAACACCGGGCAAACTTGCGTTTGCACGAATCGTTTTCTGGTACACGACGCGGTTTACGATGCGTTTTCCGCGAAATTGGTGCACGGAGTCGGCAAGCTGAAGGTGGCTTTCGGATTGGAACCCGGCGCTACACAAGGGCCGTTAATTGATATGGCGGCGGTTGAAAAAGTGGAAAATCATATTCGCGATGCACAATCAGGCGGAGCAAAGATTTTAGCTGGTGGCCGGCGACATGCTCTTGGCGGCAGATTTTTTGAGCCGACCATTCTTACCGGTGTGACGCCTTCTATGGCCATTGCGCGTGAAGAAACATTTGGGCCGGTTGCGGCGCTGTTCCGATTCAAAACGGAGCAGGAAGCCATTGCTTTGGCTAACGACACGCAATTCGGGTTGGCGGCATATTTTTATGGGAGAGATATCGGCCGAGTTTGGCGGGTGGCGGAAGCGTTGGAATATGGAATCGTGGGAATTAATACCGGACTGATTTCTACAGAGGTCGCACCGTTCGGTGGCGTTAAGGAATCCGGCCTCGGGCGCGAAGGTTCGAAATATGGGATTGAGGAGTTTTTGGAAATTAAATACCTGTGCCTGGGCGGCATAGGAACGTAAGCACAATATTTTTAGGAAAGCCGCTCGGGAGTGAGCAGGGCGGTCATTTCCAATACTCGCGAATAGTATTCCCGCTGCGTTAATTCAGCGGCGGCGGCCTGGTCGACCAGAAACGTTACATCGGGGTGGAGTTGCAGCGCGGAGGCAGATACCGCCGAGGTGATCGAGCCTTCTATTGATTTGGCGATGGCCGAGGCTTTCGACGCACCGGTGGCGACCAGAACAATTTTTTTTGACTTCAAAATCGTGCCAATGCCCATGGTAATAGCGCAGCAAGGAATTTCTTCGCCGGGCGCGAAAGAATTTTTATTGTCCTGCACCGTGTCGCTAGTTAAAACTTTCAGCCTGGTCATTGAGCCGAAGCTGGACATGGGTTCATTGAATCCGATATGGCCATTGCGGCCAATCCCCAGCAACTGCAAATCAATTCCTCCAACGGATTGGATCGCAGCTTCATATGAAGCGCAATACTGATCGTAATTACCGCGGATCGTGCCGTCGGGGATGTGGATCTTTTTCGGATCAAAGTTCAAATGCGAAAAGAGATTGGCGCGCATGAAAGAGGCGAAACTCTGCGGATGAGAGGCGGGCAAGCCCAAATATTCGTCGAGATTAAAGGTGGTTACCTGGGAAAAATCCAAAGACTCTTCTCGGGCGATCTTCACCAATTCCCGATAGACATTCACCATAGTGCCGCCGGTGGCCAATCCAAGGGTAATGGTTGGTTTGCGGCGGACGGCGCTGGCGATCAGCCGCGCAGCGACCCGCGCGATTTCTGCCTTATCGCGCTTTTCAACGAGCAACATAATATTTCTCTCCGATTAAGCCAGGCAGTATTTATAAGTATAGCCTCGAAGCCATCGGCGCGCCCCAGGTTTAAAACGAATCAACACAAGGTATCGACACCGGCGCCGGTTCCGGCTCATTTTCGACCGCGGCCTATCTTTTGTATTTTTTCATGGGTTTTAGCGTTAGTATGCTTAACATCGAAAGCCCCTAAAAGCCAAGGAAGAACGTCCAGCAAGCGTAAACCCTTGGCCGCTGCAGCGCATCTCCAGGAGAGAAAAGAACAAAAATGGCGCTAACCGCAATCGATTGGATTGTAATTGTCGCGTATCTCCTGCTCAACCTGATTATCAGTCTTTATTATCGAAGCCGCTCGTCGGGCAGCACCGAGGAATTCTTTGTCTCCGGCCGCAATGTGTCCTGGTGGCTGGCGGGAACTTCGATGGTAGCCACCACGTTTGCGGCGGACACGCCGCTGCTGGTAGCGGGATTGGTGGCGAGAAATGGTATTTCGGGAAATTGGTTATGGTGGTCGCAATGTCTGTGCGGCATAATGACGGTTTTCTTTTTCGCGCGATATTGGCGGCGCGCTGAAATTCTTACCGATGTGGAATTTGTAGAAATTCGCTATGGCGGGAAGCCGGCGGCCTTTTTACGGGGATTTCGCGCCATTTATCTGGGCGCGTTGATGAATTGCTTGATCCTTGGCTGGGTAATCAAGGCGATGATCAGCATTACCACGGTTTTGCTAGGAGATGCGATCGCGCAAGGCCGCGTTCTTCAGATCGGCGTCGGTTCAACGAACTTGTTTCATTACACGCTTGGCGCGCCGGAACAAACCGCGTTGCTGCTCTGTGTGCTGGTGCTGGTTCCATTTACGGGCCTATATACGTTTATTGGCGGACTATGGGGCGTGTTGGTTACCGATCTTTTTCAATTTGCATTGAAGATGTCGATGATCATCGTGCTTGCCTGGATTGCCGTAGCGAAATTGGGAGGAATTGCCGCGCTCAAGGTACAGCTTTCCGTGGTGGACAACGCAACGCGTCAAGCCGGACAAACCACCGGAAATATCCTGTCGTTTTTTCCGTCGTTTCATTTGGGTTGGACTTCAGATGCCATCTGGACACTGCCAGTAATTACGTTTGCGCTTTACCTGGCGGTGCAGTGGTGGGCCAGCTGGTATCCGGGGGCGGAGCCGGGCGGCGGAGGATATGTCGCGCAACGCATGTTCAGCGCAAAGGATGAGAAAAATTCTTTGGGCGCAACACTGTGGTTCAACATTGCGCATTATGCGATGCGATCATGGCCATGGATTATTACTGGTTTGGTCGCTGTGGCCGTTTATTCGCCACATGGAGGGTTGCGGCCAAGCATGGAATTTGCTGCCGAGCCAGAGAAGGGTTACGTGATGGTATTGCGTGACTTTCTGCCGCCAGCGATGCGCGGGCTGATGATTGCGGCATTCCTTGCAGCGTTTATGTCCACGGTGGGCACGCAGTTGAACTGGGGCACTTCGTACCTAATTAATGATTTCTATCGGCGGTTTTTGGTGCGCAAGGGCACCGAGAAACACTACGTTATGGTGAGCAAGCTGATGATCGTGTTACTCGTAATCTTGAGCGGGTACACGGCGGCGCATATCAATTCGATCCAATCCGCGTGGCAGCTTCTTCTTGGCATGGGTGCGGGCACTGGAGGAGTTTTGTTGCTGCGGTGGTACTGGTGGCGAATCAATGCGTGGAGCGAAATCTCTTCGATGATTACCGCTTTCGTGGTGAGCATGTCGCTGCAAAACGTTACATTCGCGGGCGATGATTCCGTGGTGTTTGCCAAGAAGGCGCTGATCACCGCCGGCGCTACAACATTGGTTTGGCTTTGCGCGACGTTTATCACCAAGCCCGAATCCGATGACCTGCTATTGCAATTCTATCGGCGGGTCCGCCCGTCAGTTTATGGCTGGCAGCGTATTGCGAAGCTTGCTCCGGAAATTGTTCCGGTGAAAGATTTGGGTGCGAGCACCGTGGATTGGGTCATCGGCTGTGCTCTGGTCTATTGCGCAATGTTTTCTATTGGCAATCTGGTTCTGCACGAGTGGGTTCCGGGTTTCTTTTTGATGGCGGTTGCGGCCATTTCCGCTTATGCAATCTTCTGGCGGCTTTCACGCCGCGGATGGGGAATCCTATCCGGTTCGCGGATCACGCCCTGAAGTTGCATCGGGCAGTTTTTTTTTGGACTAGTTGAGACGCTTGAAACGTTTCCGGCCGGTTCGCATCCTATTCTTGGCTGCAGACTTGTTCGAATTGGCATCTTCATCTTATCAACCGCACAATCAAACAGCCAAACGATGCAAGATAGGCGAAGTCCGTCACAAAGGACGTGTAACGTATGCCAAGACTTCTGACCGTTGAAGACCAGCGCCTTGAAGAAGCACGGTTGCGAAAAAAACATTGGAAGCGCTGGGGGCCGTACCTCTCGGAACGGCAGTGGGGCACTGTCCGCGAAGACTACAGCGCGAATGGCACGGCGTGGGAATATTTTCCGCACGACCATGCTCGTTCACGCGCGTATCGCTGGGGGGAAGATGGCATCGGAGGTATCAGCGATCGCCATCAGATGATTTGCTTTGGTCTGGCTTTATGGAATGGGCATGACCCAATCCTGAAAGAGCGCCTTTTTGGACTTACGGGCAACCAGGGAAATCACGGCGAGGACGTCAAAGAACAGTATTTTTATCTTGATTCCACGCCAACGCATACGTACATGCGCATGCTGTACAAATACCCGCACGCCGCGTTTCCATATGACGCGCTGGTGCAAGAAAACGCTCGCCGCGGAAAAGAACAACCTGAGTTTGAACTGTTGGATACAGGAATATTTGCCGAAAATCGCTACTTCGATGTTTTTGTGGAATATGCAAAATGCGACGTCGAAGACATTTTGATCAAAATCACCGCATTCAACCGTGGGCCGGAAGCGGCAAAACTACATTTGCTGCCTTCCATATGGTTTCGCAACACCTGGGCATGGGGCAGGGATTTGCGTCGACCCATGATCCGCAGGGCGCCAGATCTGCCCGGAGCCGTTTGTTTGGAATTGCAGCACTGGCAGTACGGGAAGCGATGGCTTATCTGTTCGGGTGAGACGGAACTTCTGTTCACAGAGAATGAAACGAACTTTGAGAAACTTTTTGCAGGAAAAAATCGTTCGCCGTACGTGAAGGACGCGTTTCAGGAGTACTTGATCAAGGGCAACAAGTCTGCCGTAAACCCGCAGCAATCCGGTACAAAGACTGCGGCGCATCACATGATGGAACTGGGGCCAAACCAATCCGCTACGATCAAGCTGCGGCTTACGGATCTGGACCCGCTCGGCAACATGGTGTCAAATGCAGAGCGAAGCGGGACGATCACTTCACCGGGTCACGCGGAACGCGGAACGGATGTTCCCGGCTCAAATGATTTTGCCGCAGGTTTCGATGCGATGTTTGCGGCACGTCAAAAGGAAGCGGAAGAATTTTATGCTTCGCGAATCCCCAAAGATCTATCTGCCGGAGCAAAAAATGTGATGCGGCAGGCTTTTTCCGGAATGCTCTGGTCGAAACAGTTTTATCACTACGACGTGCACGCCTGGTTGGATGGTGATCCTGCAGGCCCACCGTCTCCTGCGGAACGTGAGCAAGGCCGAAACAAAGACTGGACGCATCTTTATAACGACGACATTATTTCCATGCCGGATAAATGGGAATACCCCTGGTACGCCGCATGGGATCTCGCTTTTCATTGCGTTCCACTCGCGCTGATCGATTCGGATTTCGCCAAGGAGCAACTTATTCTGCTGCTTCGCGAATGGTACATGCATCCCAATGGGCAATTGCCGGCGTATGAATGGGCTTTCGGCGATGTGAACCCTCCGGTGCACGCCTGGGCCGCGTGGCGCGTATACAAAATTGAGCGGCGCGTGCGAGGAGTCGCGGACCGGTACTTCCTGGAAAAAGTATTTCACAAACTCTTACTGAATTTTACTTGGTGGGTTAACCGCAAAGATCCCGACGGGATGAACATATTTCAAGGCGGGTTTCTCGGACTGGACAATATCGGCGTTTTCGACCGATCCGCGCCGCTTCCTACCGGAGGGCATCTTGAGCAGTCCGACGGGACTTCTTGGATGGGCATGTACTGCCTGAACATGCTCGCAATCGCTCTGGAGCTAGCGAAGGAAGATCAAGCCTATGAGGATGTAGCCAGCAAGTTCTTCGAACATTTTGTGAACATCGCTCATGCGATGAACGATGTTGGGAAAAATGGCCGGTCGCTCTGGGATGAAGAAGACGGATTTTATTACGATGTGCTACAGCTTCCCAATGGGGAAGAACATTTCATGAAAATACGCTCGATGGTCGGGCTTATTCCGCTTTTTGCCGCGGAAACTCTGGAACCGGAGATTATCGACCGTTTGCCGGGATTTAAGCGGCGCATGCAGTGGTTTGTAGAAAACCACCCCGGTATTTCCGAGCACATTGAAATGACGGAAAGTTCGGCGCGCGGTGTTCGCAGACTGCTGTCTCTGGTCAACCGCAAACGGTTGAAAAGAGTGCTTTCCCGAATGTTCGACGAAACGGAATTTCTTTCTGAGTTTGGCGTTCGGGCGCTCTCACGGTACCACCTGGGAAATCCTTACCACGTCCAAGTCAACGGCCACATCAGCAGTGTCGCCTACGAACCTGCGGAATCCACCACGGGTCTCTTTGGAGGAAATTCAAACTGGCGAGGTCCGATATGGTTCCCGGTAAACTACCTACTCATCGAATCCCTGCAAAAGTTTCATCATTATTATGGCGAAGATTTCAAAATTGAATTTCCAACAAATTCGAAGAAAGAAATGGACCTCTGGCAGGTGGCTTCGGAAATGTCGCGGCGGTTGGTTCGTATTTTTCTGCCGGGTAAAGACGGGCGCCGCCCGGTGGCAGGCGCTGAAGATATTTTTAACAAGGATGAAAACTGGAAAGATCTGGTGCTTTTCTACGAATACTTTCATGGAGATAACGGAGCGGGAATCGGCGCCAGCCACCAAACGGGTTGGACGGGCCTGGTTGCGAAGTTGATCGAGCAAAGCGGAGAGTAGCTCGTGAATCCAGGCAAGCTACTTTTCGAAAGAGAAATATTTGAAAACCTGGAGCTTGCTGAAGAAAAAGAATGGCTGGTGACCAATGGTCTGGGTGGATTCGCTTCCGGCACAATCGCGGGAAGCACGACGCGCCGCTATCACGGTTTGTTAATTGCGGCGTTGCGCCCGCCCCTGGGGCGTATGCAACTTGTGGCGGCTCTCGATGAAATTGCGCACTATGCGGGAAGCGACTACGCGCTCGGCACGCACCGCTGGGCCAGCGGCGTCATCGAACCCCAAGGATTTCGCCTGATTCAGAGTTTTTCTCTAGAAGGACGGACTCCCGTATGGCGTTTCGGATTTTCCGACGCCGTTCTTGAAAAACGCATATGGATGCGGCCGGCCGAAAACACCACTTACGTTCGATATTCATTGAAGAGCGCCCGGTCTCCAATGGAGTTGGACCTGAAAGCTTTGGTGAATTACCGCGACTTCCACTCTTTGACCCATGCTGGCGACTGGAAAATGAAGATCGAAACTGTCGATCACGGCGCGAAGGTTACGGCGTTCGATGGGGCCACGCCATTCTACTTGTACAGTTCAGAAGGTAGCGCGGAGCTGCACCACGACTGGTACCGTTCCTGTTATTTTTCTCAGGAGCGCTCTCGCGGACTGGATGACAGCGAGGATCAGCTCTTCGCTGTAAATTTCCACGCGACGATCAAACCTGGCGATTCCATTTTTATTGTCATATCTACGGAAGAGGGCGCGTTGCTTGACGGAGAGCGAGTTCGCCAGGAGGTCGAGGACTACGAAGACAAGATTTTGCTGTTGGGAAACACGCAGGCTTCCGCAGTTGAGAAATCCCTGCCCAACCGCGACCAACTGCTTCTTGCCGCTGACCAATTCATTGTGCAACGAGCATTGCCTGAAGAGCCCGAGGGTCGCAGCATAATCGCCGGCTACCATTGGTTCGGCGATTGGAGCCGGGACACCGCGATTGCAATTCCAGGTCTGGCGCTTAGCACCGGGCGGCAGGATGTTGCGCGCCAAATTCTTCTCGCCTTATCGCGCTACGTCGATCAAGGTATGTTGCCAAATAATTTTGCAGATGCCGGCGGCGAGCCTGCGTATAACAGCATCGACGCTTCGCTATGGTATTTCGAAGCAATACGCCAATATCATGAACTTACAGGCGATGATAACACGCTGAGGATTTTGTTTCCGGTTCTGGCGGCAATCGTCGAAGCGCACGTCAAAGGTACGCGACATAACATTCACGTCGACCCTTCAGACGGTTTACTTTATGGCGGAATTCCCGGAGCGCAGCTCACCTGGATGGATGCAAAAATTGGCGATTGGGTGGTTACTCCGCGCGTTGGCAAGCCCGTGGAGATTAACGCGCTTTGGCTTAACGCGCTCCACACCATGGCGAGCTCCGCGCGCATTCTGAAAGCGCCAGCGGGTTCCTATACGCGGTACGCAAAGAAGGCTGCAAAAAACTTCCAAAGGTTTTGGAATGAGGCGCGTTCCTGCTGCTTCGATGTGATCGACTCACCACTCGGAAGCGAAGACGCGTTGCGGCCGAATCAGATATTCGCGGTAAGCCTGCAGGTTAGCCCGCTCAATGCAAAGCAACAAAAATCCGTCGTGGACATCTGTGTGTCGCATTTGCTCACTCCTTACGGACTTCGCACTCTCGCTCCTTCAGACGCCGGTTATGTAGGGCATTATAGAGGGGCTCCGGGCGATCGTGACGCCGCTTATCATCAGGGCACGGTCTGGCCATGGCTGCTTGGAGCTTTCGCCATCGCTCACTTTCGCGTCTATCAGGACGCGGGAGTTGCCCGCCAATTTCTACAACCGCTGGCTTCACAAATTGATTCGCGCGGAATCGGCTCCATCAGCGAAATCTATGACGGGGATCCGCCTCACGCGCCGAACGGTTGTATCGCGCAAGCCTGGTCCGTGGCGGAATTGCTGCGCTCGTGGCAATTGCTGTCGCGCAATTAGGTTTTCGAAGGAATGGATGCGTTGGAAGCAAATCGGAAGAGAGCGTTACTCGATTCGGAGCGCGGGTTCGTAAAGTTCGATCAGGATCTTGCCTTCATCCGGCGCGGCAATCAGAAAAAAATTGATGAGAGCTCCGTCCGCTCCCAAGCGTGGCTCCGGATAAATTGCCTTAATATCAAATTTCTCCTGCAAGATTTCAGTGGCTCGCCGCACATCCGTGCAACGAAATTCCACCTGCTGAATTCCTTCGCCGAACTTCCTCAAATATTTGGCGATTGGGCCAGCACCGTCCTGGTCCTTGCTCGTCAAAACATCTACCGAGGTTCCACCTGGGAAATGGAGTTCGAATTCTTGTGCGTCTTGATCGGGCGGAACGTCCGCCAGGCGGGATAATCCGTTCGCTTCATGAATTTGTGCGAAAAGTTCGCGTCCCACAGCCACGCCGATAGTTACTTGCGGGTTCGGCGCATTGAGCAAGGTCGAAAGTTCCTTGTCCGTCCACCAGGGGTAAACCGCATGATCCGCAAGTGAACGGCCAAGATGATAGATTTCCGTGGCGGCCGCCATGCGCACGCTTGGATCGGCGGAACTAAGCCCCAGCAACGTGTTTTGCAGCGAACTTGGAGATGGCATGTCCACAATAGTATCGCGTGTTTGTTTCCCTGAGAGGGCGGCAGCCCGTTGAAGTTCCAATTTGCAACCGGCGCGAGAATTATCTATTGTGCGGCAACGCATTGAACAGAGTAGATGGCGCACCTTTTTTAAGAAGGCATTTTGCGGCTAGAAACGAATGAGGCGACTATCGCGATGAGCAGCAAACCGGCAACCACTTCCAGTGAAACGGCCACAGAAACATGAACCCATTTTTCGACGAGCATTTTGCCACCAATAAAAATCAGCACTGCGGCGAGACCTTCATCGAGATAGCGAAGCCGGTCCAGGCTCCCCGCCAATAGAAAATACATGGCGCGAAGGCCCAAGATCGCAAATACGTTCGAGGTGTACACAATAAAAGTGTCGCGCGTGATTCCGAATATGGCCGGAATGGAATCCGTGGCCAAAGTCAAATCGGTAACCTCGACAATGAGAAGCACCAGGAGCAGCGGTGTGGCAAAAAGAAGCCCATTTCGCCTTACAAAAAAGTGCCTACCCTGGAAATCCTCGGTCACGCGCAAATGTCGCGCGGCAAATCGAAAAAGCTTGCTCTCTTTCGGGTCTATTTTTTTCTTTTTCTCCCCCACAAAAAGCATGTGCACGCCAACATAAATTAGAAAAATTCCAAAAGTATATAATATCCAAGAAAATCTGTTTACCAGTGCAGCTCCGGCGGCAATCATTAGCCCGCGCATCAACAAGGCGCCGATGATTCCCCACGCCAGGATGCGATGCTGCAAGCGTTCTTCAATCCGGGAGGAACGAAATATTACGAGGAATAAAAAAAGATTATCAACGCTCAGCGCCTTTTCGATCAGGTACCCGGTAAAAAAACTGAGAGACGCCTCTGGCCCGCTGTAAAAACGTAGACCCAGCCCAAATGCTACAGAAAGAAAAACCCATAAAAAACTCCAGAGCGCGGCTTCGCGCAAACCAATGGAACGAGGCTTGCGATGGAAGACTCCCAGGTCGAGAACGATTGCCAGCAGGACGAAAAGATTAAACCCAATCCAAGGGAGGGAAGTACTCATCCGGATGATTCCGTTTACTGCGTTTGTTGCCGGGAATCAGTGGCATTCAGGTTCGTAAGTTGCACGTGCGTGGTTTGGCCTTCCTGAACTTTTACGGGCACATCCCAGCCCAAACGCTCGTCACCGGCATCTGCGTCCAGATTCAGTGTGCTGATCCAGTATTGCCCGGCGACCAGTCCGGTCACGAGGCCATGTCCTTCGAGGTCGGTGTCCGCCTTACCGGCGAGGTATTTATTTTGCGCAACTTCCGGCGCGGTTCTGGTCACACGTCGCTTCTGTTCAACGTGTAGTTGGGTCCATTTGCGTTGGGGGTTCACGGCATCCAACTCCAGTTCGATACCGGCAATTGTGGAAGGGTGAGCCTGGATAAATTTGCGCAATGCGGTGTAATAGTCTTTTTTCAACTTTTCGTACTTTTCCGGGTCTTTTTCTTTTATAGCGCTATTAAATTTCGGGTTCGGCATGCCGCTGGTGACGCCTCCGCTGTTCGCTCTTTGATAGGCGGCGAGAAATTCCGGTACCTGAAGGACATCGTCCGGCGAGATCATTTTGTCGGTATCCGGCGCTGCCAGATCCATGATGTCGTGAGTTTTCAACCATGCTTTTAATTCCGGAGAAACCTTTAGAGTTTCGATAAAATTCTCGCGCGTGGGAACTTCATTCTTGTTGCCAACCTCTCTGGAAATCTCCGCGTAGCTCTTTGTCAGCACGTAAAATGTAAACTGGCGGACTGGCTCCGGCCTGGCCGCTGTGGGCGCGATCCTGGCCGTGAAATCGATGGAGCCAGTGGCATTTTGCGCGGCAGAAATTTTTACGAAACAGAGACCAAAGGCGGCAGCAAGCATCACCAGTATCAGAACTTTTCTCATGACGCTCATCCTAGCAGATTGAGTAGCAGCGTAAGCATGGAAGCCGAGAGCTGTTGCTTGAATTGGAAATGCGGAGCAGGTTGGGCAGTTGAAGGGACTAGAACAGGCGATAAGTCACTTCAATAGGCACTCTGGTCGGTACGGGCCTGCCGCCAGGCCCGATAGCCGGCTTGCAGCGCCACGTTTTTACAGTTTCGATAGTCTTTTCGTCGAGCCCAAGTCCAGGGCTGGTTATAATTCGAGGATTGGTCACTCGTCCGTCCAGTGTGATAACCACATCGACCAAAACTATGCCTGCATATTTCGCTTTGCGCGCTTCTTCCGAGTAGGGGGGGTCAGGCCTGTAATAGCATGAGGGCATTCCGACTCCATTCACGCCCGCGCGAAACACTCCTCCTCCGGTTCCAGCTTCTTCACCGGGGCCAAGCCCCGCTCCGCTGCCGCTGCCAATTCCTCCGGCTTCGCCGCTTCCGATACCGCTGCCACCGCCGGGTCCGTTGGACATGTTTACCGAAGCAGCCATTGGATCGCCGAGATTGGAGAGCGGCGGATTGATCATTTTCATTTCCGGCGCGCCAAGCAGGGTCGCCTCGACTGGAAGCTTTGGCGCCGGATTTTTAAATATCGCAGTAGGGGGAGCTAACTGCTTCGTTGTAAATCTTGGGGCACGGCCTTTGGTTGCGGGTAGCGTTTCCCTTGCGCCACCGCCGCCACCTCCACCAGCGCGATCATTGCCCGCAGGCAATTTGCCTGCGTAGTCGGAAATTTCGAGTCCGATGACGTCTGGTTTATTTTTCGCCTGAGTTTTTGGAACCACGTGGATGAAGAGCGGTATAACGAGGAGAGCAATCAGCACGCCATGAACGGTCATCGAAATGGCTTGCGTCCAGCCAAAATTTTCGTCCTTCGACCAAATGTCTTTGACGCGCATCGGCTTCACGGCAAAGGGCAGCGGAGCCTGCTTTTTCGGGAAGAAGAATTCTTTGACGCGATCGGTAAATCCTCCGAAACCCGCGCCCCAATTTACTTCGAGACCGCTATTTCCTCGAGATTTCGGCACCGGCTGGGAATTGAAGAATTCTTTAAAATTGTCGGCAACTCCCGCGCCAAACGTTGCTTGCGTAAAGGGAACGCCTTTGCGTTCGATGATGCGAACGGGCCTTTCGGTGAAAAACTGTTTGAAATTGGACCAGAAATTGTCGGACATAAGGTGAGCGGGCGCGCCAAACCTGGGCACATGGGAAGCAGGAACGGGTATCGCTTCCTGTTGCTTCACAGGAGCGCCTTCTGGTATTCGGACTTCATCCGGCAAGAAATTTGTAATCAATGTGCCCGGCACCTTTTTCCCCTCATTTAGGCGCAAGTAGCCGTATTTGCTTCGCTTCACCTATGGGATTCGCAGTGGCCGGGAAAGGTTGCGCGACCCATGGCTGACAGTAACTCGCATTCATTGTAACATATGGGATTACAGAGCTTTCCGGATGTTTCCACAGACATAACGGGAATTACCAGTTCGGTTTCGCGGCTTCCAGTACACGCGGGTTTGAGCAAGGCGTTGCAGGTAACATTACAGGGGAATCAGAAGGGAATTACAAGCTCCATACATGTCCGAACCAATCGAACTCAAGAAAACTCTTAATCTTCCCAAAACTGATTTCTCCATGAAGGCCAGCCTTCCGCTGAACGAGCCGAAACAACTGGCGGCGTGGGAAGAGTCCGGCCTGTATCGCCGCATTTTGGATGCGCGGCAAGGACGACCTCTTTTCATTCTTCATGATGGCCCGCCTTACCCCACAGGCACCATTCACCTGGGGACCGGCCTGAATAAAATTCTTAAAGACATGATTGTGAAATCCAAGAGCATGGCCGGTCATTACGCGCCGTATGTTCCTGGGTGGGATTGTCATGGCTTGCCGATCGAAACGCAGGTCGAAAAAGAATTGGGTGGGAAGGGTAAATCTTCGCCGGCTGAATTCCGCAAACTTTGCCGCGAATTTGCCGCGCGCTACGTCGATCAGCATCGGCGTGACTTTAAGCGCCTCGGAGTTTTTGGCCGGTGGGAAGAGCCGTACCTGACCATGAATTTCGACTACGAGGCCACTATTGCGGGCGCTTTTCTAGAATTCATGGAGAAGGGCTATGTTTACCGCGGTCGCAAGCCGGTTTATTGGTGTATTCACGATGCGACCGCGCTCGCGGAAGCCGAAGTGGAATATGACGATCACACCAGCACATCCATCTGGGTAAAATTCGCGGCGGTGGAATCGGCCAAAGGTCCGCAAATTGGTGCCAGGGTCAGTGCGGTGATATGGACGACGACTCCGTGGACCATTCCGCATAACCGCGCGCTGGCGTTCCACCCGGATTATGAATATGCGGTGTTGGATACAGATCAGGGCGCGCTTCTTCTCGCCGCTGACCGCGTTGCGGCATTGCAAGCCGATTCTGGCATCAAGGATGTTCGCATCCGCGCCACCTTCAAAGGGCGCGAATTCGAGGGCATGAAGTTCCAGCATCCGTTTTTGCCCATTCAGGTTCCCGGGATTCTTGCCGATTACGTCACACTCGACCAGGGCAGCGGCATCGTGCACACGGCGCCAGGGCATGGCGTTGATGACTTCAATTCTGGCCAGCGCTACGGGTTGGAAACGTACGCACCTATTGATGACCGAGGCGTGTACCTCGAAGGTCTTGCTGAATACAAAGGCAAGGATGTCTTCACGGCGAATCCCACTATCGTCAAACTTTTAGGTGATCGCGGGGCGCTTCTCGCTCATCATCCTTACAAACATAGCTATCCACATTGTTGGCGATGCCACAATCCGGTGATTTTTCGAGCGACAGAGCAGTGGTTTATCAAAATGGATCAGGTCCCTCGCCGAGGTTCGAAATCGCTGCGCGAAGAAGCGCTGGCGCAAACGCACACGGTCAAATGGTTTCCAGGCTGGGGTGAAGAACGAATCGCTGAAATGATTGAGAAGCGACCGGATTGGTGCGTATCTCGACAGCGTTTCTGGGGCGTGCCCATCATTGTTTTCTTTTGCGACAGTTGCGGCAAACAACTGGAAGACTTTTCGGCGATGCGCAACGTGTTGAAATGGTTCGAAAAGGAAGGTGCGGACGCGTGGTATCAACATAGTCCCGAAGAATTGTTACCGCCGGGAGTTAAATGTTCGTGCGGCGCATCAAAATGGCGCAAGGAAAACGACATTCTCGACGTGTGGTTCGACTCCGGGTCGTCGCACCTCGCGGTCCTTAAGGGAAACGAGTGGCCTGCCGACATTTATCTTGAAGGCCCGGACCAATATCGCGGATGGTTTCAAAGTTCACTGCTGATCGCGACAGGGATTCGCAATCACGCGCCTTATAAGGGCGTGGTCACGCACGGCTGGACTCTTGATGAGCAGGGGCGTCCGATGTCCAAGTCGCTCGGCAACGTGGTTCTGCCCACGGAAGTGTGCGAAAAGTGGGGCGCGGACTTGCTGCGACTCTGGGTGGCGTCGCAGGAATATCAAGCCGACGTAAAAATGAGCGATCGCGTGATGACGCAGCTCAGCGAAGCCTACCGGAAAATTCGCAACACTTTCCGGTTTGCGTTGGGCAATCTAGCGGATTTCGTTCCGTCGCGCGATGCTCTGCCGAACGGTCAGCTGGAAGATATCGACCGCTACATGCTCGAACGCACCGCGAACCTCGCACAAAAGTGCAAGGATTGGTACGGCACTTATGAATTCCATCGTATCTATCATGCGTTGCATGACTATTGCGTGGTGGATCTGAGCTCTTTTTATTACGACATGCTGAAGGATCGCCTTTATACCAAGGCGCCACGCAGCCACTCGCGCCGTTCGGCGCAGACCGCTATCTGGAAAATTACCAGCGCCCTGGTGCGCCTGGCCGCGCCAATCCTTGTTTTTACCGCTGAAGAAATTTGGAAGTATCTTCCCAAAGCCACAGGCGAGGCGGACAGCATTCACATTTCTCTATTCCCTGCGGAATCCGAATTGCGATCCGCGCTTCCTCCGGAAAAAGCGGCGGCGTGGGAATTACTCGCCAGAGTTCGTGCCGAGGTTCTGAAAGCCCTGGAAATTGCACGCGCCGAAAAGAAAATCAATTCGGGTCTAGAGGCCAAGGTTCTTCTGAACGCCGACCTGAAAATCAAGGCCGAACTGAAACATTATCTGGCGCTGCTTCCCAGCGTGTTTATTGTTTCCCAGGTGGAACTCTTCAGCGCAGGAGCCCCGTCCTACCGCTCGGACGCAGTTCCTTCGCTGGAAATCAGTACCCAGAAAGCCGACGGGGTGAAGTGCGAACGCTGTTGGAATTTTTCCACTCACGTCGGCGAAAATTCGCGCTATCCCACCGTTTGCGAGCGCTGCACCGAGGCTCTGGCCGAAATTGAAGGCGCCCCGGCAAGCGTTGCTTAAAATGCCAGAAACAACCACGAGACACTTTTTGCGTTTCCCAAGCCGCCTGCGATTTCTATGGCTTACTCTGGCGGTCGCAGTGGCGGATCGCGCGACCAAAGCTTTAATCGAGTCGCAAACGCCCGAAGGATGGCGGCACGAACTTATTCCTAATTTCATTTATCTGGTTCACAGCTCCAATCCGGGAATTGCGTTCAGCTTTTTTGCGAACTCGACTTCGCCCTGGACACGTATCGTGCTTATTTGCGGATCCATAGCCGTAATCGCGGTTCTTGCATGGCTTCTCATCAAAGACCGCAACGGCTCTTCATTCACTCCCACCGGCCTGGCACTTCTGCTGGCTGGCGCCACCGGCAACGTCACTGACCGAATCGTTCACGGCGCAGTCACAGATTTTTTCGAGGTCCTTTTCGGTTCCTATCACTATCCCGCGTTCAACGTTGCGGATTCGGCCATCGCGATTGGAGCTGTACTCATCGTGTTCGACACTTTTCTAAACAAAAAAACTGTCAGCGCACGTAGTTGATTCCATCGCCACCGATATTCGCGTTAACTGCTAGAATCCGTCTGTGCCGCCCGAAGCTCCTCAGTTTTTTGTCGTGGAAGATTCCGAAGCCGGCCTGCGCCTCGACCGCGTGGTGACCAAGCGCTATCCCAACCTCTCGCGTACTCGTGTTCAGGAATTGATTGAATCGGCGTTGATCCTTATCGATGGCAAGGCAGCCAAAGGCGCGCAAAAACTTCGGGCAGGCCAGAGCATTGAAGTGCAAGCGCCGGAGCGCCCGCCAATTCTTGCTGAAGCGGAAGCGATCCCGCTCACCGTTCTTTTTGAAGACGACGATCTGCTGGCTATTGATAAGCCCGCGGGCATGGTTGTTCATGCGGGCGCGGGCGTTGCGCGCGGCACGCTGGTCAACGCCTTGCTGGGTCGCGGCCAGTCGCTTTCGCAGGGTGGGGATGCACTTCGGCCCGGTATCGTGCATCGGCTTGACAAGGAAACATCTGGCGTGATTCTAGTGGCCAAGAATGACTTCGCCCACGCCAAACTCGGCGAAGCCTTTCGCGCCCGCGCCATAAAAAAGACCTACATTGCATTGGTCCACGGCCTTCTTGCAGGTGATCATGGGCGCATCGACCTGCCCATTGCGCGTGATCCTGTAAAGCGCATTCGTATGACCACGCAACGCAAAACCTGGCACGGCGAACAACTCAGCAATCCACGAGAGGCTCGCACAGACTGGCGCACCATCATTCGTATCGACGCCACCACTCTGGTTGAAGTTCAATTGCACACGGGTCGCACGCATCAGATCCGGGTACATTTTTCTGCGCTAAAACATCCTGTGGTGGGCGACACACTTTACGGTGCACCTACGCAGCTTCGCATTGGCCAGGAATCTCTTCCGCCGCTGGATCGCAACTTTCTTCATGCTGCAAGGCTCGGTTTCGCGCAGCCACGCACCGGTCAATGGACCGAGGTGCGCGCTCCGCTTCCTGCATCGTTGCGAGCTTTTATCGGCGCCGCCGCCGGGGCCGCAAAGCTTGATCCAGGCCGAATTGACGCTGCGCTCTCGCCCTACCTATAATCAATCTCACATGCGACGTACATTCATTTTTTCAATTTTGCTGGCCGGTATCTTCTTCGCGTACATTTCCAGCCATGCGCAGCAGCCACAGCCCCCCGCCCCGCAAGCTCCCGCTCCATCTCCTGCGCAGCCGCAGGAACCTGTGCAAAATAGCGGGCAAACGATTCGCTCCAGGGTCAATCTTGTGGATGTTCTGTTTACGGTGCTCAATCGCCGTAACAAACTTGTTCCAGAATTGGACAAGAACGATTTTAAGATTTTTGATGATAATGTCCCGCAGGAGATTCGTTATTTCAGCAAACAAACCGATCTTCCTCTGCGCATCGGAATGCTTCTGGATACCTCCAACAGCATTCGCGATCGCCTGAAGTTTGAGCAGGACGCGGCGACGAATTTTCTGTTCAGCGTGCTGCGCCGTGGCCACGACGAAGCTTTTGTGATGACCTTCGATGATGAACCGCAAGTTTTGCAGGGATTTACCGAAGACGCGGGCCGCCTTCGCGATCAAATTACCAAGACGCGCGCTGGTGGCGGCACTGCCGTGTATGACGCCATTTATAATGCTTGCGCCAACGAGCTAAGCCATCCGCCACGCCCCCCGGGAGACCAGCCGGACATTGTGCGGCGGGTGATGGTGCTGATCAGCGACGGCGAAGATAACCTATCCACGCATACACGTTCTGAGGCGATAGAAAAAGCGCAGCTCGCCAGCGTGGTAATTTACACCATCAGCACAAGTACGCAGTGGGTCTCGCTCGACAACCCCGACCGCTCCAAGACCGGCAGCCGCAAATTTCATCTCACTGATGGCGACAAAATTTTGCGGGAACTAGCTGAAGAAACCGGTGGCCGCGCGTTTTTTCCTTACCATGTCGATGATCTGGATCAGTCTTTCCAGGACATTGGAGACGAGCTGCGGAATCAATATTCAATCACGTATAACCCGGCTAATTTTATTGCCAACGGCAAATACCACAAAATTCGCATTGAAACGCCGGAGCACGGCGGATACCAAATTCGCGCGCGCCGCGGCTACTATGCACATGCCCGGGGTGAAGCTCTTCCTGCAGGTTCTCGCTGAATTGTTGTTGAGCTGAAGAAATGTACCGCCGAACAATCTTCCTTACAATTGCTGACTACTCTTTCGGCGCGTAATACCCCTTGCGGGCAAGAACCTTTAAATCGTGATTCACCATCTCAACTTTTATTTTCCTGAATTTGCCGTCGTGATTCGTGTTCGTCGGGTAGTATCCAACGGTATATTGACTGCGTAGCTCTTCGGAAATCTGGTCGTAGGCTTCTTCCATTTTTTTATCTGAATTCACCGAAATCACCCGGCCGCCGGTATCGTCGGCCAAGCGATGAGCAGCGCCAGCATTTCCGCCAAAACGGGGATCAATAACCAGGAGAATATGAATTACTGTATCCGTCCGTTGTGCTGCTTCAACCGCTTCTTCGATCTTCACTTTGCTGCCCTGGTCATCCGCGTCAGTTACGATTACCAGAGCCTTGCGACCCGCTTCGGTTGCTAGTTTTTCGTTGCACGCCAGATAAATCGCATCGTAAAGTGCGGTTCCGGTGACCTGCCGGGTCCCAACTGGACCGGGATTTCCTGCGCGCATTCCCTGATCGGGGATAGCGATTCGCGTACGATGAATCGCGCGGTCGAGCTGTCCTTTATCGTCGGTGAAATCCGACATCAAATCGACATCCGAGGCGAACGACATCACCATGGCCTCGTCACCTTTGCGCAGGACGCGATTCATGAAGCGGCTTCCGCCTTCTTGAATCGCGCTTAGCATTTCCTGCTCGCTTCCCGAGGTATCGAGCAACAAGCCAAGGGTTACTGGCAGCGCTATTTCCTTGTTGAAGAAAGCAATTTTTTGCTCTTGTCCGTCCTCGTTAATCTTGAAGTCTTCCTTCTTCAGATCACTGACGATATTTTTCTTTTTGTCGCGCACAGTCACGAACAGGTTGACCAGGTTAACCTGGGACTTTATGGTTCCTTGCGCGGTGGCGGGCTGCTGGGACACGGGCGTTGCATTTTGCGGCAGCGCGGGGCTGGCCATGGTGGCGGCGACGCAAAGAGCGAGACACTGAATTCTCCGAGCTTTCGGCATGTATGCTTCCTTTAGCAAGTTCAATCTTGGATTTCGACTTAACTTCTCAAACGAGCTGCCAACTGCCTGCACCAAATGGTCGCATTCCGCATCCCCCCAACTAACGAGCGCTTTCGGGCATCTAAAAAAAGAAGGGCCTGGGAACCCGTTCCGCACCTGAAATCAAATCGCCGAATGCAAGCTTCCGGACATACTGGCATACTTTTGGATGCGGCGTTGGTGTCGGTGGATGTTCCCGCCTTTCCATGGGCCGTCGTTATTATGAGCTTTGAGGGTTGAAAAAAGGGCAGTAACCGCGGTGGCAAAAGAGAGGATTTGTACCTGATGAACAGCAAACGCTGCATAAACGCAGTGCTGGCGGCCGGCACGTTGACGCTTGTACTAGCTAACGGCCCGTGTTTCTCGCAAACTCCGCAGCAAAGCCAGGACACCCCCGCGCCGACACCGCAATCTCCCCAGGAACCGAGCCGCCAACCCAAAATTATTTCTAACGTCACCAGGGTGGTGCTGCCGGTAACGGTTAAGGATAAATCCGGAAGGCTGGTTCCGGATATTCGCAGAGATGAATTCCGCGTTTTTGAAGATAATGTGGAACAGGAGATTGCCGACTTCAAGGTGGAAGCGTTTCCACTTTCCGTGATTGTTTTGCTGGACAACGACCTGAAGCAAAAAGATGCGGAGCAAGTCGATGAGAGTCTCCGGGCGATTGTGGCGGGAATGAGCATTTACGACGAGGCTTCGGTCTGCAGCTTCGATCAATTTTTTCGCGAAGGCGACGGCTTCACCGCCAATCAGGAAAAATTGATGACCCAATTAAAACGCACCAAATTGGATTCGCATACTTCCGCGCCGCCCCAAGGCGGTCCTTTTAATGGACCGACGATCAATGGGCAACCTGCTCCGGGCGCTCCCAGCGTTCACGAATCGGCGCGTATTATTAAGAGTCAAACCACCAAGGCGCTTGATGACGCGGTGTACTCGGCAGCACAACTTTTGAAAGACCGCGGCCGCGATCGCCGCAAAATGATTCTGCTCATTTCCGATGGGCAAAACAATCCGAAGTACAACACCAACAGTTACAAAACCGCGGTCAAGGAGTTGTTGCGATACGGAGTCTCCGTCTATAGCGTGGCCGCGGGAAGCGCATACTTCGACCGTAAATTCAGCCGGTTGATCGACTACGCTCATGATTCTGGCGGAGACGTATATTTCGCGGTCAAGCGCAACACCTTCGAAGAACTTTATTCGCGGGTAACCGAGGAAGCCCGCAACCAGTACACCCTGGAATATTCTCCGCACGGAACTGATCCTGGCCGGGAGCATCACACCATCGAAGTGCGCGTGCAGCGCGAAGGCGTGAGCATTCTTACGCGTGAAGGTTACTTTGCCGGCGCTCTGCCTACCGCTCCGTCGAAGTAGATTTTGAAAAATAGTTTTCGATATTTCTTTTCATGTCACGACAATGAGGACATACTATCTGCGGGCGGAAGCGCCCGGCAGTCAATCGTGTCATTCACGGACCGCCTATCGGTCGGGAATTTTGTGGATCGCGTGGCGGTCATTCGATAAAGGAGAAATACATGGCGAAGAAAGCCGCAAAGAAACCCACCAAGAAAAAGAAGTAACTAAATTTTGTCGCTTTTGGCTTTCCAGGGCGCTGCCTCGCGGTAGCGCCTGTTTTTTTTGGCTATTCTCCGCTTAAACCTTCTTCGTGTCCCGGACAAATTCCCTTGTACGCGCAACCCCGGCAAACAAACCCGGGCGTGGCAGCGAATTCACCCGCACGAATGTCGGAAGCCGTTTCCAGTACGGCTTTCTGCGCGTCTTCCAATTGCTTTGCATCTCTGGTGGTAACTTGAATCTGATTATTTTGCAGGTAGTGAAAAACCAGGCGCACCGGATTCAGGTCGAAAATTTCCTTGGCGGCAATCGCGTAAATACTCAGTTGCAGGTCCTTGCGGGCGTTTACATCAGTTCTTGGTTTTCCGGTTTTATAGTCCACAATTTCCACATCGTTCCGGCCGAGGGAGTTGATTTGGTCAATTCTTCCGGTGATGATCACGTTATTTTCCAAAGGCAGTTCGAAGGCTTTTTCCTGCTCTCGTATTTCAGTGGGTGTAGCCAGCGCGGAAGCATGAAACGCCTTGAGCTGCTCGATCCCGTCTTTTTTGTATTCGCCTTCCTGGTAAGCGTCTTCGAAGCCCGCCGACGTCCACTCGTTTTCAAAAATTCTTTGTACCTCATCGAACGGCAAATTCACTCCCTTTTTCATTTGTTCCACGAATCTTTTGATGGTGGTGTGCATTACGCTGCCAAAACTTAGCGCCGCCTGCGGACCTTCACGGAGCGACCACAACTTGCCGAAGAGATATTGCTGAGGACAGCGGCGATAGTTGTCGATTGCGGAGGAACTCAATTTCAATGGTTCAAACGATGGCGGATGAAACTCTTTGGCCCAGGTTGCGACTCGGGAGAAAATCCGCGCTGGTCCGTTCGCAGGAGTGAACAAATCCGCTTCGATCTTGGATGAGTCGCGAACAGCGTTGTTCCTGAGTTTTACTTTTGGCGCAATTTGCAGCAGGTCACGCTTCTTCACCGAAGGATTCATCAAAATATCTTCGATAAAAGTCGGCACTCGCCCCTTTTTCTCGGTAACCGTCGTGATCGTCAGCCGCTCCTGCGCGCGCGTGAGCGCCACGTAAAACAATCTGCGCTCTTCCTGAATATGGAAATCGCCCACCGGCAATTCTTCTTTCATGAGCGCCACAGGAAATTCGAACAAGGGGCGCCGCTCGCCGGAAGGGAACGCGCGGCTGTTCACGTGCAATAAAAAGACGTGCGGAAACTCGAGGCCCTTCGCGCCGTGTACGGTCATCAATTGCACGGCATCCCCTGGAGAATCGTCCTCCAGGCACAGATGTCCGCCCGCTTGCTCGTAATAATCGAGATATTCCAGAAATTCCGTCAACCCGCGCGTTTCGCTCTTCGGTTCCCATTCCTTCACGAATTCCGCGAGCCGTTTGACGTACTTCTTGTCCTGCGTTTCCGCGCGCTGGTGCAATTCCAACCATTCGGTGACGTCGCTTAAAATCTCGCCCGCGCCGCGTCTTCGCAGAGTTTTCCGCTGGCCGGCTACAAATTCCAGCAATATCGCCAGGGCCGCATGCGATTTGTCGAAAGCAAGCTCGCGCTGCTTGGCCTGCAACACGTCGTAGATGGGCTTTTTTTCTTTTTTTGCGCGTTCCGCCAATCGTACGAGGTCACAGGGTTCCATATGCCATGCCGGGGCGCCCAGAACGCGCGCGCAGGCAATATCATCAAATGGCGTGGCGATTACACGTAAGTACGCGATTACGTCGCGCACCAGGGGATGCTGCAAAATGGAAAGCCGCGAAATTACAAAAGGCACTTTTCTGGCGCGTAATTCCGCAACTAATTCCCCACGCAATGCGTGCTTGCGATAGAGAACCGCAAATTCGCTCCAGCGGCGGCCGGCTTTATGCAGCCGCTCTAGTTCGTCGGCTACCCATGCAGCTTCTTCTTCCGTGGTAGATAGTTCCGCAATGCGGATGCGCTCTCCTTCTGGTTTGGCAGGCTCAAGAACTTTGCTCGGAAAATCCGCGCTGACCTCATTCATGGAAATCGCTTGCGTGGCCGCCCGCAAAATGTTGGGAGTTGAGCGGTAATTTTGCGTAAGCGAAACTCGGAATGCGCCGGACCCTTCACCTGCTTTCCAACCCGCGAATCGCTCAAGGAATAATTTGAAACTTCCGAACGATGCTCCGCGAAACCGGTAGATGGCCTGATCGTTGTCGCCGACGGCCACGATATTTCTTGCTGGGCCGGCTAGCAATTCCAGCAAGCGCAACTGGCCGATATTAGTATCTTGAAATTCGTCGACGAGAATATATTTGTAACGCTCCTGCAACCGGGCTAGCAGATCGGCATCTCTCTCGAGCATTGCCACAGCTTCGGGAATAAGCCCGCCCAGTGCTACCGCTTTTTTCTCCCGTAACAATTCATCGCTGGTGCGGTATGCGCGCGCGATTTCGCCTTCCCGCCCGACCGTTTCCAGACGTTCTTTATACGTGTCTTCGTCTAATGCGGCTTTTTCGGTTTCCAACTGTTGCGCTAGAGCTTCAGCATACTCGGCGTAGCGGTCGCTGCTGATCAGTTCATCCTGGCAGCGGGAAAAAAACTTCACGAAGTCGCTTAAGAAATGTCCCGGCTCCGCAAGTTTCCGGTAGCGTTCCAGTTTCAGCCGCGACATATTTCTTCTCAGCAAAATCCAATGATCCACTTCTTCGAGAGCCTGACGCCGTGGTTCCACTTCTTTTAAGAGCGCTTCACAAAAGGAATGAAAGGTTGCAAGCACAACATCTTTGCCCCGCTCATCACATGCTTTCACGACGCGCGCTTTCATTTCTCCGGCGGCTTTTTTCGTGAACGTAAGCCCTAAAATATTTTCTCCTGCGAGTTTGGCATTGGAATCCAGCAAGTGCCGGATCCGCTCGGTTATTACGCGGGTTTTACCGGTTCCCGCGCCGGCAATCACGAGCAGAGGACCTTCGCCGTGAGTAATTGCGCGTCGTTGCGCGTCGTTTAATTGCAATCCGCTGTCCAGCGGCGGATGCATGTCAAATAATGTCGCCATCATGAAAGAGAGTAGCGGAATTGCGGGCGAAGAGGAAGCGAAACATGGCCAACATCAATTTCACCGTCGCGCTGACCGCTAGACAATATATTGCCGCAGCCGGAATAGCTCGATGGATGGGCGATATTTCCGGCTCTGCAGGGAAAGAACGGGAAAACCGACAATGCGGGACAACGTAGTACAATCAAATTTCCGGTTAACCTCTACACGCTCACCCTTACGGAGAAAAATATGCCCATCAATGAACTGCTGCTCGGCGAGTTCGATACCGAAATGGCCAACACTCGCAAGACCTTGGAGCGCGTACCAGCCGATAAATGGGATTGGAAGCCTCACGAAAAATCCGGAACATTGGGCTGGCTGGCGGCTCATGTGGCCACGTTGCCGGAGTTCACGGTGGCGACCATTCATACGTCGGAACTGGAAATTGCTACAGCAAAAATGCCAAAAGTGCAAAACAAGAGCGAGCTTATTCCGCAATTCGAGAAATCTCGTGACGAGGCGCGAAAGGCTCTCGCCGGCGTAACCGACGAGCAGCTTCGCGAAACGTGGACGCTGAAGTGGAATGGCAACGTACTTTTTGCTATCCCGCGGTACGACTGTTTGCGCGGCATGTGTTTCAATCACATGATTCATCATCGCGCGCAGCTTACCGTGTATTTGCGTCAGTTGAACGTCCCCGTTCCCGGTCTCTACGGGCCCAGTGCAGACGAAAAGACCTTTTAGCGTTTTGGATTGGCAGTAAAAAGACCGAACGATAATTTCCCGCCCTCTGCCTTGGAGAAGAATTATGGAAACCCCGGTAATACTGAGCGCTGTTCGCACGCCGGTTGGAAAATTTCAAGGCGCGCTTGCGCCTTTTTCCGCCCCGGAGCTTGGCGGCATGGTTGTCGCCGAAGCCGCGCGCCGCGCGGGCATTGACGTTAAGCAAATTGACGAAGCTATCTTGGGCAACGTGGTGCAGGCCGGCCTGGGCCAGAATCCAGCCAGACAAGCCGCTCTAAAAGGTGGTTGCGATCCTCGCGTCGCGGCCATGACCATCAACAAAGTTTGCGGGTCAGGCCTCAAGGCCGTGGCATTGGCGGCTCAAGCGGTGCAACTAGGCGAATCGGAAATCGTGGTGGCAGGCGGCATGGAATCCATGACGAATTGTCCGTATCTTCTGCCGCAGGCGCGAAGCGGGTATCGCATTGGCGATGGCAAAGTTGTCGATTCCATGATTCACGACGGGCTTTGGGACGTGTACGAAAATTTCCATATGGGTATGACCGGCGAACTGGTGGCGGAAAAGTACGGAATCACCCGCGAACAGCAGGATCGTTTTGCTTTTGAGAGTCACCAGAAAGCAGTGGCGGCGCGCAAAGCAGGATTTTTTGATTCGCAAATTTTGCCCATTAGTATTCCCCAGAAGAAAGGCGAGCCGGTTTTATTTAAGCACGACGAATCGCCGCGCGAAGATACTTCGATGGAGGCTTTGGGGAAGCTTAAGCCCGCATTTAAGAAAGATGGTACGGTCACGGCAGGAAACGCCCCGAGTACCAATGACGGAGCCGCCGCGGTGATCGTCACCGGCGAGCGGACTGCGCAAAAATTCGGTAAGCAGCCCATCGCGCGCATTGTAGCCCAGGCGGTTTCGGGAGTGGAACCTAAATGGGTGATGATGGCGCCGGTTGAAGCCGTAGAAAAACTTCTCGCCAAAACAGGATGGAATCGAGATAAGGATGTAGATCTCGTCGAACTCAACGAAGCATTCTCCGTCGCGGCTATCGCTGTAACGCGCGAACTAAGGCTGAACCCAGAAAAAGTGAACGTGAATGGCGGCGCCGTAGCGCTTGGTCATCCTATTGGAGCCAGCGGCGCACGAATCCTCACTACCCTGCTCTATGAGCTTCAGCGGCGCAATCTGAAGCGTGGTATTGCGGCTTTGTGCCTTGGTGGCGGAAACGCAGTAGCGCTAGCGGTAGAAATAAGGTAATTTACCCGCCTGTTAACCTCCTACGTTCGAACGGGGGGCAAATCGCTTTACAACGGAGAAGCCCGATAGGCGGCGCTCTTTCTGCCGCCGGAGGCTCCTGAAATTATGCATCCTAACAAGTACAGACCCCATATCTTCCCGGCTCGAATTTTCTTTCTGCGGATACTGACACTGGCGGCCATCGCTTTGGCGTCCGCAACGGGAGCGCGCGCTGACACGATCTCGGGTACGGTGAAAGACCCTTCCGGCGCAGTGGTGGCCGGGGCGAAAATCGAGATAAGCGGCGGGGACTTGGCAAACCCGGTGGTGGTGCTCACCGATTCTGCCGGAAACTTCAATTCGCCAGATCTGAAGCCAGGGAATTACACGGTGCGTGTAACAAGCGCCGGTTTCGAAGAGCAGAGCAAAGAAGTGCAGTTGCAAGGCTCAGCGCAATTGCACATTAACCTGGTGATCGCGGGACAAAAGACCAGCGTAGTGGTTCCAGGCAAAGGCGCATCCCTGGCAAATTCTGACGACGCTTATCGCCAACTACGCAACATAGGATTGAAAGAATCCGTAATATGCAAGCCGTCGAGGTTATCGGTGGATGCCGCAACATTCGAATTCACCAGTGGCACGCTTACTTTCCTCGATGTGGTGAACGGAGCCGAAACCGGCATGGTGTTTGTCGGGCAAGGCCATTTTTCGCTTAAGCCCGTAGGCGCCATAGACGCACGCGATCTCGCCCGGCGCGCCGGCGGTCCAACCGCGGAAGAAGACTTTACCGAAATTGTGTTTCGTTTCACGCCGGATGTGCTAAAGCAGTTTGCTCCGCAAATTGGAGAAAAGACATCGACCCCACCCGAAGCTGCGAATGCCTTTCACCACTGGCGCGAAAGGATGCGCCATCGCCACGAGGTTCCTGAGGGCTTTACGCAGGACATCCTGGAAGGCGAAACGATCGATAACGTTGATGCCGATGTGCTCGCGGCTGTTTACAATCCCAAACATCCAGCTTTTATCAATGCATACATGCGCGGCAGCCCGCACAAAGATTTGCGATTTTTTGTGCGTACACGCGTCGGCGCGCTTCCGCAGCTGGATTCCTCCGAAGAGGTGGCGCTGATTAATGCCGATAACGGCGGCATGGACGATGGCATCTGGTATTCCTCGCACCTGAAATCCGAATTGCTGGCCCACAAAGCGAGCTCGATCGAAGACCGGCGGCTGTTTGCGACGCACCACTACAAGATCGAGACCGTCGTGGCGAAAAATCAGCACTTAGACAGCATTGCGACAATTACGTTTGAACCGCTGATCGAGGGAGAGCGAGTAATGAAGTTTGCGCTGCTGCCTAATTTGCGAGTTTCTCGCGTGATCGACGAGACCGGGCAGGATCTGCACTTCGTTCAAGAGAATCGCAAGGAGGATGGCTCCTTCTACGTGATACTCGACACCGCGCCGGAAATGGGGAAAGAGCGCTCGCTAACAGTGGCCTACACCGGCGACAAGGTGCTACAAAGCGCGGGCACGGGAAGTTACTACGTGGGTGCTCGAGAGTCCTGCTATCCGAATCTGAATGGTTTCGGCGAAAAGGCCCTTTACGACCTGACTTTTAAAGTTCCGCACAATAATAAAGTGATCAGCGTTGGGAAGCTGCAGAGCGAATCCACTGAACAAGGCTTCGCGGTCACTCATTGGATTACCCCCATTCCTGTGGCGGTGGCGGGCTTTAATTATGGCGCGTACCAAAGAATCGATATTGCGGAACCCATCGATAACTATAAAATCTCCGGGTATTATTTGACGGACCTGCCCGACAGCCTCGCGCAATACCGCGACAGCGCCTTTCTAAGCTCGATGTCTCCCGCGAGCATGACGAAATACGCGCTGGAGCAGGCGCGCGCGCAAATGGAGGTGTGCACGCTTTATTTCGGCAAAGGTCCGTATGAAGATTTGTACGTGACCGAACAGCCCAATTTTAGTTTTGGTCAATCCTGGCCCAGCCTGGTATTTCTGCCAATCTCGGCATATATCGACTCCACCCAGCGCTGGATGCTGTTCGGCAAAATCGACAACAAATTTACTGGATTCGTGCAGGAGGTGACGCCTCATGAGGTAGCGCACCAGTGGTGGGGCCACGGCGTCGGCTGGGCTTCGTATCACGATCAGTGGCTTTCCGAGGGCTTCGCGGAATTTTCCGCGGGACTGTTTTTGCAGCAAGCCGTGGGCAAGAAGTGGCAGAAGGACTATCTGGAATTTTGGGAGCGGCAGCGCGTGCGCATCCTGGAAAAGAACGAATTTGGAGTTTCCCCGAATGATGCGGGGCCATTGTGGCTGGGCCTGCGCTTGATTTCGCCCCGTACCGCGCGAGCGTATCAGGGCCTGACGTACCCCAAGGGGGCGTACGTTCTGCAGATGCTACGCTCACTGATGTATGCAGATCAAACGGAAGGCAGCGACAAAGAAAAGGACTTCATCGCCATGATGCACGATTTTGTCGATACCCATCGCGCCCTGCCTGCCTCGACCGAATCATTTAAAGCCATCGCCGAAAAGCATATGACCAAGCAGATGGATTTGCAGGGAAACGGAAGGCTCGATTGGTTTTTCAACGAATGGGTTTATGGCACACAAGTGCCACGCTATGAGTTTCAATACGAAATTCAACCCGCGGACAACGGCAAGACGCGCGTACACATGAAAATCACGCAAAGTGAAGTGGACCAAAATTTTGGCATGCTCATTCCCATTTTTGCCGATTTCGGAAATGGCATGGCCCGTTTGGGCCAAGTGCTCATGGTCGGAAATTCAACCCGAACGATTGATTACATCCTGCCGAACCAGCCAAAGAAGGTGGCCTTAAACGCGTACAAAGATATTTTGGCGCGCTAAGAAACCATCGGATATAAGACTAAGTTCTAAGTTCATAGTAGACTGAATCGTCGACACACTTTGCTGAACCTCACATTGAACCTTAACGGAGGTAGCATGGCTTCACCAACTCGGCTCCCTGAAGATCAAAGTTCCGTCGTTTTACTGTGGACGGGGGAGGATCCGGCGTTTCTCGCTGCGTTGCAAGAGCAACTGGAAGCAGCTGGAACACCATTCCGCCAGACATCGATGGGAGAGGATCAGGGAGCGCCAACTGCTGATCCACTACCTATTGATTTTAAGCCGCGCTTCGGATTTGAGGTTTCCGTGCTCTCGCAGGATCTGCCCGCCGCACAGGCAGTTCTGGAAAAACTGCTCGAGCAGCAACCGGCGGATATGGAGATTCCCGCGCAAGCTGAAGTTCCGCCTCCGACTCATGGTTCGATTTCCGACAGCGATGAAAATGCCACGATCGAAGTTTGGTCGGGTGCGGATGGAGATATTGCGCGATTTCTGACCGCGGCGCTCATGGAAAATGAAATTCCCCTAAACCTTGATACCCTCGGCGGCTCGACCCGGGTACTGGTGTCCCCCGCCGACTCAGCCCGCGCACGCGAAATTGTCCGCGAAATTGTCGAAGGCGCTCCGCCTCGATAAGCGGGTTTTCCTAGCTCGCGGAACTTCCACAACGTTGGAGGAAACAGTTTGTCGCTTGAATCCATCAAGACCGTCGCCGTGCTGGGCGCGGGAACCATGGGAAATGGCATTGCTCATATATTTGCGAGGGCGGGTATCAACGTAATTTTGCGGGACGTGGAGCAGAGATTTCTCGATCGCGGGCTGGAGACCATTGGAAAAAATCTCGATCGCGAGATCAAAAAAGGGAAGCTGGCGGAAACGGAAAAGGGAACGGTTCTGGGCCGCATTCAGGCGGTAACGGAGATGAATGCTATCGCCGCGGCGGATTTTTTGGTGGAAGCCGTGCCGGAAAAAATCGAGATAAAACGCGCGGTATTAAGTGAAGCAGACCGTTTTTTGAGACCTGCGGCAATCATTGCCAGTAATACGTCCTCAATCTCCATGACTACGCTCGCGGCGCTCACCCTGCGGCCAGAGCGCTTTGTGGGCATGCACTTCATGAATCCAGTGCCGGTAATGCCGCTGGTGGAAGTGATTCGCGCGCTGCAAACGTCAGATGCAACATTTTCCGCCACCATGGAATTGTCCAAAAAACTGGGCAAGACGCCGGTTGCAGTCAACGATGCGCCAGGGTTTGTGTCTAACCGCGTGCTTATGCCCTTGATTAATGAGGCGGCCTACTGCGTTATGGAGGGTGTAGCAACGCCCGAGGCTGTGGACGCAGTGATGAAGCTGGGCATGAACCATCCGATGGGGCCCTTGGAGTTGGCGGACTTTATCGGTCTGGATGTTTGCGTGGATATTATGCATGTGCTGCTGGAAGGCCTGGGCGATCCCAAATATGGGGCATGCCCATTGCTGAAGAAATACGTGGCGGCCGGTTGGCTGGGAAGAAAATCGGGGCGGGGATTTTATAGCTATCCGTGAAGCTCCGGATGCCGGGCCTTTCATGGCGAACAATAGGCGAAAATAGTATTTGCCTTTTGTTCGCCATCATGCTACTTTGCTGTTTATAGTTTTTCTGAACCGGAACAGATTTGGCAAAAAAGGCATGGAGACAAGGTGAATTAAATGGTAAAGTCCATCTTTCGATATGCCCCAGACTCGGGGTTTTACGCTTTCCCAGCGCAAAGCCTCGGTTCAAGATCCCGTTATAAAAATCTCCTAATTTCCTCCACCGAGGTGTGACATGGCAGACGACAGAGCAAAGTTACTCGAAGCAGCGATATTGCAGATTGAAAAATCGTATGGCAAAGGCTCCATCATGCGGCTGGGCAGCAAAGACGTTTTGGTGCCAGTCAACGTGATTCCATCGGGATGTCTCTCGCTCGATGCGGCTTTGGGAGTGGGCGGTTTCCCGCGTGGCCGCGTAATTGAGATTTACGGCCCTGAATCGGGCGGTAAGACCACGATGACGCTCCATGTGATTGCCGAGGCGCAGAAGTTGGGTGGCCAGGCCGCGTTCATCGATGCGGAACACGCGCTGGATCCCAGCTACGCGCGTAAACTCGGCGTGGATGTGGACAACTTGCTGGTTTCACAGCCGGATCACGGCGAGCAAGCATTGGAAATTGCCGAAGCTCTGATTCGCTCGGGTGGCGTGGATATTATCGTGATCGACTCGGTCGCCGCGTTGGTTCCGAAAGCGGAACTGGAAGGTGACATGGGTGATCCGTCGATGGGGTTGCAGGCGCGGCTGATGTCGCAGGCGCTGCGCAAGCTCACCGCCATTGTGTCGAAGTCCCGCACATCGCTCATCTTCATCAACCAGATACGTGAAAAAATCGGCGTCATGTTCGGGAATCCAGAAACCACTACGGGAGGCCGCGCGCTTAAGTTTTACGCCACCATGCGCGTGGACATTCGCCGCATTCAAGCCATCAAGGAAGGCGACAAAGTGGTGGGTTCACGCACGCGCGCGAAAGTTGTTAAGAACAAGGTGGCCGCGCCGTTCCGCGAAGCCGAATTCGACATCATTTACGGGGAAGGCATTTCGCGCGAAGGCGACCTGATCGATCTCGGCGTGGACAAAGGCGTTCTGGAAAAGTCCGGCACGTGGATCAGCTTTGGCTCGGAACGTATGGGCCAGGGTCGCGAGAATGCGCGCACTTTCCTCAAGGAGAACAAGGATATCTGCGCAAAACTGGAAAGCGTACTGCGCAAGAAAATGGAAATTCCCGGGCTGAATAACCCCAGCGCCGCAACCGGGACCAATGGAGTGTCGCCTAGCGCACCCAACGGCCACACTGCCACCACCGCAGCGGATAAGGCACCGGTGAAGTCAACGGCGGCAACCGCGGGAGCCGAAGCCAATAAGGGACGCCCAGCCAACAGCCGATAGATAAGATTAACGAGGCTGGCAACGCTCTCCGCAATGCACTTGGGGAGGGCGTTTCACTTTCTGCGCCTGTGGCAAATTTTTTCTCCCATTCAAAATAGGGCCCACACGTCCAGGCAACCTGTCCTCCCGTACAGATGTTCATAACAAAGCACATAGCTTAGTACCGGGCCTAGTCGGCTATTGCCTCCGCGACAGCTTACCCGTAGAATTTGTATCAATGTGAGAGGCGCGGCGTCGCCCTCGCGGAGTAAGAGGCAGCGCAGGACGCTAAGTGGCATCAAATCACTAGAGTATTGATTTGGCGCGATGCGTGCATTTAGTTGCAACCAGACGTTGACCGGCTAGCTGCCTTTGAAGTACAAGGTAGGTCATCGCAGCGCTTGGTCGAGGTTTGTGAGCCCAGAGGTCGAGGTCAAACGGTGAAGCGATTCGGAAAGTTATCTCTAGCTGCCGCTCTAGCAGCAGGGTTCGCAGTGACATTGGCTGCTGCGCCCGCTGCCCGGAAAACGGCGGTAAGGACGTCTCACTCGCGAGCTCATCGTCATTCCGGTCCGGCCCGGTACCACGGGGCGGGAGTACCTACCTTTGCAGATTCTTTCAGCAGCGACGTCCGCACATACGATGATCCAGTTGTTCGCCAAGCTTTGGTAGAAGGTCTGGGACGTTATAACGGTGCAGTGGTGGCCGTCGACCCCAATACCGGAAGAATCCTGGCGGTCGTTAACCAGAAAATTGCTTTTGGCGAAGGCTACATTCCTTGCTCCACCATCAAGCCCACCATCGCTCTTGCAGCTCTTGAAGAAAATGTGATCACCCGCGACACCATGCTCAAGGTAGGTCGCAGGAAATACATGAATTTGACGGAAGCGATGGCGCATTCCAACAACGTATTTTTCGAAGAGCTTGGCCGGCGCATGGGATTTGACACCGTCTCGAAATACGGGCGGCTCCTGGGCCTCGGCGAGCTAGCTGGATACAATTTGCCGGAAGAGCATCCCGGCTCGTTTCCCATGCAACCTCCTGCCTATGGCGGTGTAGCGCGTATGTCCAGTTTCGGCGAAGGAATTCAGATGACCCCGCTGCAGCTTGTTTCTCTCGCATCGGCTTTCGCCAACGGCGGCACACTGTATTACCTGCAATATCCACGCTCTCAAGAAGAAATCGATAGTTTTACGCCGCGCATCAAGCGCGAACTGAATATCGCTTCGATTTTGCCGGAAATTCGCGAAGGCATGCTCGCTGCGGTTCTCTACGGCACCGGGAAGTCCAGCTATGACCGAGGTGGCGAGGACATGCCACTCGGAAAGACGGGCACTTGCGATGACCATGTGACGCCGTCACGCATCGGCTGGTTTGTTACCTACTCGGATGAGATCCATCCAAAAATCGCGCTAGCTGTTCTGCTGCGCGGGAATACCAGGCGCGTAAAGGGACCGACCGCCGCGGTAGTCGCCGGACACATCTACCGCAAACTACGCGAACAAAACTATTTCGCTACCGTTGCGGCCCAGACGCCGCTCGCCGTGAATACTACGGTAAACTGACGTCTTTCAACTTACAGCATCCGTCCCCAGCGAGAAAAGTATCGCGCCAGTTGCGCGCGAAGCTTCCTTCTATCAATAAATAATCGGCAGCTTGGAGAAATCTGTGGACGCATCGTCGGTAATACGCAAGATGACGATGGTGCGGTCGTCATGCGGAAAAACGCCCGGGCCACTGTGACGATCCGTGGCGTGAACAATTCTTTGCGCAATCTGGTAACCCGGTTCTGTTATCGAAACTGTGGAGAGCAACGCCACAAGCCGGTCGATACCGAATTCTTCTTCAGCGGCATTCTGTGCTTCCTCGATGCCATCGGACGCGAACACTACGACGTCCCCGATTTCCAGCGCTACGCTGCGCTCATCGTATTCAATTCCCGGCAACAGCCCGAGCGGGATGCCTGCCAGCAGAATCTTCTCAACCGTACCGCCGCGAACCAGCAGCGGGTAAGGCGCGCCGGCGTTTGCCACCGTGAGGGTCCGCGTCGGTCCGTCATACACGGCGAAAGTCATGGCAATAAATCGCGCATCAAGGCGCGCGGAACGTAACCGCTCATTTAGAGTCTGCAGCATTTGCGCCGGCGGTTGCGACTTCTCCACCACCAATTCGCGAATAGTGCCCGTAGCCAGAGAGCCGTATAGCGCCGCGGCAGTTCCTTTACCAGAGACATCGCCGAGCGCGATCGCCAGCTGCCCCTCGCCGTAAGGAAGAAAATCGTAGAAGTCTCCGCCTAGTTCCCGCGCGGGTACATAAGCCGTGGCTAAATCCAGGCCAGGAATCTCTCTAGCGCCAGAAGGCAAAAGTTGCTTTTGGATCGTTCGAGCAGTTTCCAGATCCGTCTGCAATCGCCGCTCATTTTCACGGCTTAACTCATAAAGCCGCGCATTTTCCAGCGCAATGGAAATATAGGATCCAAGCAGCGTTAACAACCGCTCGTGTTCCGCGGTGAAATAGTCAGGTTCAGTGCTCTCGAGATCCAGCACGCCAACCAGACGCTCCTGCTGAAGCAGCGGAATAACCAGTTCCGAACGCACTTCCACGCCTTGCTCGCACTGCACATACCGTTTATCTTTTCGAACGTCGCTGATTCGCATGGTACGGCGCTCGCCAGCGGCAATACCGGTTATCCCTTGATGTAAAGGCATGCGGTACCGCGCGGGAATTGAATCCTCATACCTCATGGAAAAAACGGATTCGAGATGTTGTTTGTTTTCATCCCACAACATCACGGTAAAAACGTGATAATTCACCAACTTTTTCACTAATTGGGCGATGCGGCTTAACAACTCTTGCCGGTCTAGGATAGACGTGATTTCGCGACTAACTTCGTATAGCAGTTCCAGAGACTTGGCTTGCTCGGGGCTGGCGGTCCAAATATCCGCCGAAAGCGCAGGCGGTACCGAAAGCGCGGGGAAGGGAATCGATTTGGCTTTATCGGGCATGGGCCAGGCTCCAACATAACCCTTATTGGATGCGGAAGGGTACTAGAAGTTTTAAAAAATAAAAACGCCGGAAATCCGCGGATTGTCCGCGAACTCCCGGCGCTCTGATACGGAATTACCCGTTCGTTAAAAACGGATGAACGGGCCGAAAGCCATTCTTAGATTGTTGTGTGCTCCATGACTGAAATAAATTTCATCCCCGATGTCGAACCGCAGTCCGATCGGGCCGAGATGACCTTCGATTCCTCCACCGGGATAAAGCACGCCGTTGACATTGTCATCCCGCAAACCTTGCACCGAACTGGTGAATCCGTTAAAGCTTGGCGCGCGAGAATCCAGGTGAAAGTTGATGAATCCGCCCTTTACCGTAACGAAAGGACGAATAGCCCCATGCCCGAACTCGAACTTAGGCCCAATTTCCCCGTGCAGAATTCGCAGGTTGGTGTTCTGAAATCCGAGGCTGCCGCCTCCCGGAGGGGTGAAGCTTTCCGTGAACGCTCTGCCGAAATCATAAGACATTTCCGCTTCTAATTTGGTATAGGGAGCGACATGAAAACCGAGTCGCGCGCCGAGTCCGACCTGGTTTGTATCCGTGGGTGAAATCCGGAAATAATCTGCAAAAACTCCGGCCTCCACGTGATCCAGACTCTGCGCGGAAGTCAGAGGAACGAAACAGCTAGCCACAAACAATATCAATCCGAAACGCTTCATAGCGTTCTCCTTGAATAAGGTAGACACACACAGTAGCGGAAACTTGAGCTGGAGAGCCTGCCGCTTCTAAGCCTGTTTGATGCCAGGTGGGTGGGGCGGGTTTTCCAGCGATGAAGGTTAAAAAGCCGCAATTTTGCGGGGTTTTCTTTGCACGGTAGCGTACAAAACTTTTTGTGGAATCAAGGAATTTTGTGCGGTAACTCAGGTAAGAAAAGCATGGAAATCCGCTTTCTAAGATCGCGGAATGTAATGTAACTATAAATCTGGAAAATTATTTTTTAAGAAACAGAAATAGAAAGACGATTCCAAAAATCAGCAACATCAACGTTTCAGGTTCAGGCGTTGCAATGGGAGGGACCACCGGCGGTTTTTCTGGTGGAGGAGCTCCCGCGCTGCAACAAAAAACCGGAAAAATAGGGGGAACTCCGGGACCCGACGGAGGACCGATAATTCCGCCGTCGACAACGGGCAGCAACGGAACGCTTGCGGCCAAGAAAAGTGGTGAAAAAGCCATCGCGTTTGCATCGAATTCCGGAGAAGGAAGAGCAGCTGGCTCTTCGAGCATTTTTAACGGAGGTTCATGCGCGGAAACCGGGAGTTCCGCAACTTCAGAAATACGGTTGCCGCAACGCGTTCGTGCGCTGTTTTTGCCGTCGGAAACCAGCGTTTCTCCGCGTCGCAGCCACATTCGTTTTTTAGTCCAATAAATGTGATTGCCCAGCCGGTAAGAAACAAATACGGCGCGCGGCTTCTGAACCGTAACCACGCGAGAGTTCGCCGCGGAGAATCCCGCATAATGCGCGGAAGCAACGGGATCATGAGCCAGCACCGACTTCAATTCTTCCGCGTTTTTTATTCCGCGTGGAATTACGGAAAAGGGATATACCGGACGGGCCTGGCCGGGCGCCGAATACGCGTCAAACAGAAATTCCGGTATGGCATCCTGCGATAGCTGATATTCAATGCGTTTTTGAGATTGCGTTTGCGGAGCGCTGCGGTAGGGAAGCAAATCAAACGCCGTTAAAAGACCGACAAAAAGTGCCAGTACTCCCAGCGCCCTCACTGCGGATTCCAATCGTGACCCGTGTTTTTTCCGCTTTTTGATCAAGCCATTTTTCCCGGCGGAAACGTTTCTGCTATACAAGAGGCTCATACCTCTTATAAGGAAAGGCACTTAGGGGGCCGTAAACCCCACCGAAATCTCCTCGAATTGACTGGCCGTACCCGTATGATACACCGAAATAGCTAGATAATTTCCCGATTTCTAACAATGTATGGACGTGTGCCGCAGCGCATATACTCTTAGGGCACAAAAGCCCTCTTTGCGGAGGAACGGCCGGGTACTAGTATTCAAGGATTAGGGGTACCGAACACCCTGAGGATAGCTCCAAGTTTGCGCCGTTACCGGACTTCCCAGGTATCGCCGGCCTGAAGCAGCTTGTCCAGGTTCCCAGCTCCCCGCTTGGCGATTACGTCTTTGACCTGCTGATGCATCACGTCCTCGTAACGCGGAAGATCGTCCCAGGCGCGAAAAACCCCGATTGGGGTAGGGAAGCCGGGGCGGCGCTCCATGTGTGAAAGCATGAATGCGTACGAAGGATGGGGATTGTGCGCATCGTGAACGATCAAGTCGCTTTCGCTAACGCTTCCGCCTAATTCCACCACTTCCATGTCACCGTCCGCGGTGCGACGGATGCCTTTGTCCCTGTTTTTGCCGAACACCAGTGGTTTCCCGTGTTCAAGCTGCAGGATTTGTTCCGTGCGTGCTTCCTTCTCGGTCAGCGAAAACCATGCGCCATCGTTAAAAATATTGCAGTTCTGTAGAATTTCGACGAATGCGGAGCCTTTGTGCGCAGCGGCGTGTTTTAAAGTTTCTTTCAAGTGACCTTGAAAAACATCAACCGAGCGTGCCACGAAGGTCGCTTCCGCGCCGATTGCCAATGAAACAGGATTGAACGGCCGGTCCACGGACCCGAAAGGCGTAGACTTGGTTTTTTTCCCGACTTCGGAAGTCGGCGAATATTGCCCCTTGGTCAGACCGTAAATTTTATTGTTGAAGAGCAACACTTTCAATCCAACGTTGCGCCGCAGCATGTGAATGGTGTGATTGCCGCCGATGGAAAGCGCGTCTCCGTCGCCAGTTACCACCCACACTTCCAAATCCGGCCGAATGGCCTTGATGCCCGTGGCTACCGCCGGTGCGCGGCCATGAATGGTATGGAAGCCATAAGTGTTCATGTAATACGGGAACCGGCTGGAGCAGCCGATTCCGGATACAATCACAAAGTTTTCGCGACGAATTCCCAGTTCGGGGAACACCGCTTGAACCGCCGCAAGAATGGCGTAATCGCCGCAACCCGGGCACCAGCGTACTTCCTGGTCGGTCTGAAAATCCTTTCTTGTCAGTGTTGGTGGCAATGTCGCTGTGCTCATGTCCTGCTCCGTTCTGCCTTTTCTACCGATGCTCTGGCTAAGCGAGCATCTCTTCGATTTTCTGTTGCAATTCGTTCTGCTTAAACGGGCGCCCTTGTATTTTGTTCAGGCCCACTGCGTCTACTAGATACTTTGCGCGCAGCACCCACAGAAGTTGCCCCATGTTCAATTCCGGCACCAGCACGCGCCTGTAGCGTTTCAAGACTTCACCCAGATTCGCTGGCAGCGGGTTGAGGTAACGCAACTGCAAATGCCCAATCTTCTGGCCCAGGGCGCGCTGCGTTTTTACCGCGGCCGTGATAGAGCCCGCGGTCGATCCCCACGCCACAATCAGCAAATCACCTTCCTGATCGCCTTCGGGAACCGCATTCGGTATTTCCTGAGCGATTGCCGCAACTTTCGCAGCGCGGATCCGCACCATATTTTCGTGATTCAGTGGCTCGTAATTAATATTTCCCGTGCCGTCCTGTTTTTCCAGACCCCCAATACGGTGTTCGAGACCAGGCGTGCCGGGCAGCGCCCAGGGCCGAGCCAACGTCTGAGGATCGCGTTTGTAAGGTTTAAACGTAGTCGGATCGTTCGCGAAGTGCACCGGAATTTCGGGAATTTCTTCAGCCTTGGGAATCCGCCAGGGCTCGGCGCCATTTGCCAGGTAACCGTCTGAAAGAACAATTACCGGCACCATATATTTTATGGCGATGCGGCATGCTTCAAGGGCCACCCAAAAACAATCCGACGGCGTGGAAGCGGCGATCACGGGAATCGGCGCTTCCGAGTTGCGCCCAAAAAGCGCCTGCATCAGGTCCGCTTGCTCGGTTTTCGTTGGCAAGCCCGTCGAAGGGCCGCCGCGCTGGATATTGCAAATGACTAACGGAATTTCTATGGCTACTGCCAATCCCAGAGCTTCGGTTTTTAATGCCATGCCTGGGCCCGATGTTGTGGTAATTGCCAAAGCGCCGGCGTACGCAGCGCCAATTGCGGAAGTAATCGCCGCGATTTCATCCTCGGCCTGAAATGTCAATACACCAAAATTCTTGTATTGCGAAAGTTCGTGAAGGATGTCTGAAGCAGGCGTAATCGGATAACTGCCCTGGAATAATTTGAGCCCGGATTTTTGCGCGGCAGTTACAAATCCCAGAGCGAGGGCTTGGTTCCCGCTCATGCTCCGGTACAAGCCCGGAGAAAGTTGCGCGGGAGGAATCTCGTAGTTTATTTGAAATGCTTCCGTGGCCTCGCAATAAGAATGACCAGCTTTCATAGCCAGTTTATTGGCTTCAACGAGGAGAGGCTTATTCTTGAATTTTTCTTCAATCCAGCGAATGGTGGGTTCTTCCGAGCGGTTGTACAGCCAGAAGCACATCCCCAAAGCAAAAAAATTCTTGCAGCGGTCCATGGTCTTGGCATCCAAACCGAGATGCTCAAGGGCTCGGCGGGTCAGGCGTTCGAGTTCTACCGGGAACACGCGAAATTTGTCGAGAGAGTGATCTTCCAGCGGATTAGAGGTTAAATGCGCTTTGCGCAGATCCGTTTCTTGAAAACTATCGGAATTTACAATGAGTATGCCGTTGGCCTTCAAATCCGCGATATTTACCTTCAATGCCGCGGGATTCATGGCGATCAACACGTCGATGGCGTCGCCGGGCGTATAAACTTCGTTGGAAGAGAAATGCAGTTGAAAACCGCTCACACCCGGAATCGTTCCCGCGGGAGCGCGTATTTCCGCCGGATAATCCGGGAAAGTTGCGATGTCATTCCCGTATAAGGCCACGGTGTTAGTAAATTGATTGCCGGTCACTTGCATGCCATCGCCCGAGTCGCCGGCAAAGCGAATCACGGCCTTCTCAATCACCTCTTTGCGAGACTTCAATGCTGGTATTTCACTAATTGTGGACATACAAATCTTTATCCTGTGGCTGACGAACAGCGACCTAAGTCTTATTTCCTGCCGTATTTTTGCAATTCATCCGTTTCCGGCAGGAAAGAAAGTCCCTGAATCTACCCCGAGCCCAACACTTAAAGAATAGCACATGGACCTATGCAAGACCGGCGTGGCAGTGAATTCTGGCTTCAGGACACGCGCGCGGATTCTTTTTCCACGCCAGAAAATTGTGCCTTGACGCTTGCCGAAGTAAAAAGAAAAATCCACCAGATACTCACTGGCGCCAGCGCGATCAGCAACGCCTGCGCAAAAAATTGCTTCAAAAGCGCCAACTCGCTGCTCCAATGATCGCTGTCGATCACGAATATTTCGTACGGGTTGCTCGCCAAAAGATAAATACAAAACAGCAGCGAAGCGCTGGCCCAGATCAACGCGGATTTGCGCGCCCACGGGTTCAGTCGAAATAATCCAACACCGGTCTGCAAGCCGAGAATGGCGAGCGCCGGTGGCAGAATCGCAACCGCGACAACAAAGATTATTTCCCACTTTTTTAAGGGAATTCCTTTTACTCCAAACGAATGCACGGTTTCAAGAAGGCGATATCCGAACCAGCCCCAGGCCAGCAACGCGACACAACTCCCCGCAATGGCTAGAGAAGCTGCGGCAGTGACGGCGGCGGAGCGTTGCGGCGCGGAATTCACAAGATAAATGGAAACACAGCGTTGTCAGCGGTGAATAGTGAAAGAAGGGGAACAAGATTCCAAAAAGCCACTTGACGTTCGCTTTCCTTTCGCCTAGAGTGGGCCAGGAACGAATACCCGGCAATTCGCACCCCAAAACGCTGTTTGCTAGACGAAAACGGAGGCTTTCAAATGGCCCTGACCAAGCGGCAAAAAGAAGTGCTCGATTACCTGGTTTCTTTTGAAACCAAGCATGGCTACGCGCCCAGCTTTGAAGAAATTGGTAAGGGCTTGAAACTTACTTCATTGGCCACCGTTCACAAACACATTTCCACGCTGGAAAAAAAGGGATTTATTCGCCGCGGCTATAACCAGAGCCGCTCCATCGAGATTCTACATTTGCCAAAGTCCGTCAAGGAACAAGTCATCGAGCGGCGCGTACAGGAATTGCCCATGGTCGGACGCATTGCCGCCGGCAGACCACTCGAAGCAATGGAGGAACGAGAAACCATCTCGCTCGGGGATTTCGCGCGCGGCGCCAACTCATTCGTTTTGCAAGTGAAGGGCACATCGATGATCGAGGACCACATCATGGACGGTGATTACGTCGTTTGCGAGCAAACGCAGGTGGCCAACGCCGGCGACATCGTAGTCGCCCTGGTCAACGGAGAAGAGGCTACGCTAAAAAGGTTTTATCGCGAAGGACAGGGCAAGATTCGCTTGCAACCAGCCAATTCGGAGATGGCCCCCATTATCGTACCCGCAAGCGATTTGAAGATCCAAGGGCGCGTCATCAGCGTGCTTCGCAAGTATTAAGCCTGCGTGTCGGGTCAAATTTAGTTTCCCGATCATTTCTAATAGGAATATTTTCATTTCCTAGCAGAAATATTTTCGCTCCGCACAATTCAATAATGTAATGCTAGGTCCTCTCCCGGGGATGAAACAATGCTATATTCCCGCGCAAGAGTATTCACCCTTGTGCCAGCAGCATGAAGAAAACTAAACCTATTAGGAAGCTGCTCGCCGCCAACCGCAGCGAAATAGCCATCCGCATATTTCGTGCCGCCAACGAGCTTGGTTTGCGCACCGTGGCGATTTATTCCCAAGAAGATCGCCTGGCGCTGCACCGCTTCAAAGCCGACGAAGCGTATCAGATTGGCGCAGGCAAAGGACCGGTTGAAGCGTATCTAGACATCGCCGGCATCGTCGCACTTGCCCAATCCAAAGGCGTGGATGCCATTCATCCTGGCTACGGTTTTCTCGCCGAAAATCCTGCCTTCGCGCGTGCGTGCGCCGAAGCGGGAATCACTTTTATCGGTCCTACACCCGAGTTGCTGGAACTCCTCGGCGACAAGACCGCTGCGCGCCGTTTAGCCACGGCAGCCGGCGTTCCGGTTCTCCCAGGTACTGAGCACGCCGTAAAATCCGCTGCCGAAGCAAAAAAAATCGCTAATGAAATCGGCTATCCAATCATCGTCAAAGCTTCCATGGGCGGCGGCGGTCGCGGCATGCGCGTGGTTAACGATGCTTCGCAACTCGAAGCACGGCTGGAAGAGGCGCAAAGCGAAGCGAAGTCCGCCTTCGGGGACGCCGCTGTTTTCCTCGAAAAATATTTGCCGCGCGCGCGTCACTTGGAAGTCCAAGTCCTCGCCGACCACCACGGCAACCTGCTTCATCTTTATGAGCGCGACTGCTCCGTTCAGCGTCGCCACCAAAAAGTTGTTGAGGTCGCGCCGGCGCCCAATCTCTCTCCCAGCATTCGAGCAGAACTTTGCGACGCGGCCGTGCGTCTTGCCCGCAAAGCGAATTATCGCAATGCCGGAACCGTCGAATTCCTATACGACGTCGATTCCCGCAAGTGGTATTTCATCGAAGTGAATCCGCGTATTCAGGTTGAACACACGGTCACCGAAGTTGTCACCGGAATCGACATTGTTCGCGCGCAAATCCTCGTCGCGCAGGGCCAGAAACTCCATGAACCTCCACTATCATTGCCCAAACAGGAAAATGTTCCGCTTTATGGAACCGCGCTGCAATGCCGCGTAACCACTGAGGATCCAGAGAAAAACTTCGCGCCCGATTACGGAAAAATTTCTACTTATCGCTCACCCGCCGGCTTCGGTATCAGGCTCGACGGCGGCACCGCTTACGCCGGAGCAGTCCTGGCCGCGTATTACGATTCTCTGCTGGTTAAGGTCACCGCCTGGGGCACAAATCTCCCCGAAGCTTGCCAGCGCATGGATCGCGCGTTGCGCGAATTTCGCATTCGCGGCGTAAAAACAAATATTCCCTTCGTCGAAAATGTTGTAAATCATCCAGAATTTCGTGCCGGCGAAGTCACCACCTCCTTTCTTGACGATTCACCGGAACTTTTCCGTTTTACCAGCCGCGCGGATCGTGCAACCAAACTGCTCTCCTATCTCGGCGACGTTATTCTCAACGGGAATCCCGAGGTAAAAGGAAAGGAAATCCCGGAAAATTGTGAAGCCGCGGTATTGCCGCGACAACAACCGGGCGCGCCGGCGCCTCCAGGCACTCGCCAGCTCCTGCAAAAACTCGGACCAAAAAAGTTTGCCGCGTGGGTGCGCAAAGAAAAGCGTTTGCTAATCACCGACACCACTTTTCGCGACGCTCATCAATCATTGATGGCTACGCGAGTTCGCACCCATGATCTTTTGGCGACAGCGGCCACGGTCGCTCAACGCCTGCCAAATCTTTTCAGTTTGGAAATGTGGGGCGGCGCGACGTTCGATACTTCGCTGCGCTTTCTGCATGAAGATCCCTGGCAGCGCCTTCGCGAGCTGCGCCAGCTTGTGCCAAATATATGTTTCCAAATGTTGCTGCGCGGTGCCAACGCCGTTGGGTACGCATCCTACCCTGACAATGTCATCGTGGAATTTGTTCGCGAATCGCACGCGCAGGGCATCGACATCTTTCGCATTTTCGATTCGCTGAATTCCATCGAAAATATGCGCGTTTCCATTGACGCAGTGCTGGAAACTGGCGGCGTGTGCGAAGCGGCCATTTGCTACACCGGCGACATTCTCGACTCATCCCGCCCAAAATACTCGCTGAAATATTATGTCGCGCTCGCCAAGCAATTTGAAAAACTCGGCGCGCATTTTCTGGCCATAAAAGACATGGCTGGTCTGTGTAAGCCGTACGCCGCGTTCGAATTGGTCCGAACCCTGCGCGAACAAATTTCGCTGCCGATTCATTTTCATACCCATGACACCAGCGGCATTAACGCCGCTTCTATCCTCAAAGCCTGCGATGCCGGTGTTGATGTTGTTGACGCTGCCGTGGCCTCCATGAGCGGCGGCACCAGCCAGCCAAATCTGAATTCCCTTGTCGCCGCGCTGCGGCACACCGACCGCGACACGCAGCTCGATCTCGAAACTCTCAACGAATGTTCAGATTTCTGGGAGACGGTACGCAGTTATTATCTTCCGTTTGATTCCGGCCCGAAAGCTGGTTCCGCGCGCCTTTATGAACATGAAATTCCCGGCGGTCAATATACCAACCTTCGCGAGCAAGCCATAGGCATGGGTCTTGGTCATCGCTGGCGGGAAGTCGAGGCCATGTACGCCCAGGTCAATCAATTATTTGGCGACATCGTGAAAGTTACGCCGTCCAGCAAAGTTGTTGGCGATATGACGCTTTTTCTTATGGCCAAGGAAATGATCCCCGCGGATATCTTAAAGCTCAATGAGCATCACGACCTCTCGCTCCCCAACTCTGTCGTGGAAATGTTTTCCGGAGTCCTCGGCGTGCCCCCGGGCGGCTGGCCGAAAAAACTTCAAAAAATTATTTTGCGTGGACAAGCGCCGATCAGCGGATTGCCCGGCGACACGCTCGAGCCGGTGAATCTAAAACAAGAAAAGCTTTCTCTAGAAAAAAAAGTCGGGCATGCCTTGGCAAAAGATCAATTGCTCAGCTACCTTCTCTATACGGAAGTTTTCTTGAAATATGATAAATTCCGGCAGACATTCTCCGATGTCAGCGTGCTGCCCACTCCGGCATTTTTCTATGGCTTGAAACCTGGCGAGGAAATCACCATAGAAATCGAGTCTGGCAAAAGCATGATCGTAAAGTTTCTCACCATCGGAGATCCGCACCCTGACGGCATGCGCACGCTGTTTTTTGAATTGAATGGCCAGCCGCGCGAAGTGAACGTTCGCGACAAAGCCCTTCGTGTCCTCGAACGCGCGCATCCCAAAGCCGATCCCGCCAATCCAAATCAGGTTCCCGCGCCAACCGCGGGCGTCATCAGCGGAATTGCCGTTCGCGTCGGTCAGATTATCGAGCGCGGTGCTAAACTACTTACCTTGGAAGCCATGAAGATGCAATCGAACATCTACGCGCCGGTATCGGGTCGAATTGAGAAATTGCTTGTCGCCTCCGGTCAACATGTGGAAGCCAAGGACTTGTTGGTCACGATCGCGCCGTGAGCGCACCCCAGCTTATCAAGCACGAACAATTCCGCTCGCGCTATTTGCGAAATCGGCGCGACCTGATTGTGTATCTTCCTCCCGGCTATCACGAGCAACCTGACAAAAATTTTCCCGTTCTTTATTTGCACGACGGCCAAAACCTATTCGATGGCGAAACTTCTTTTATTCCCGGCATGGATTGGCATGTTGGCCAGACTGCTGATGATTTGATTTATGCCGGATCGGTAGCGCCGCTAATCATTGTTGGCATTTATAACGTCGGCGAGCATCGCATTCGCGAATACACTCCCACGCGCATTCCGAAGCTCGGAGGCGGCCGCGCCGATCGTTACGCGCGTTTTCTGCTCGAAGAAGTAAAATCATTTCTCGAGGAGAATTATCGCGTTTCTAAGGGACCGCGAAATACTGGCATCGGGGGATCCTCGCTCGGTGGCCTGGTCTCTCTCTACCTCGGCCTCCGCATGCCCGGAATTTTTGGGAAAATTGCCGCGCTTTCACCCTCCGTGTGGTGGAATGAGCGCGTGATCCTGCGCTTTGCGCAGAGCGCCCTCATCCAACCTCTGCCGCGCATCTGGTTGGATATCGGCGCCAACGAAGGCCCACGCATCGTTGATGACGTCGAAAAATTCCGCGACATACTGGTGGAAAAGGGCTGGCGGCTGGAAGAGTCGCTTCACTATGAGCGCGTCCCGGGCGCGGTACATAACGAAGCCGCGTGGGCGCGGCGCGTCGGGCCATTTTTGCAATTTTTATTTCCGGCGGAGCAATAAGATTTTATACTTCGGCCCGACTTTGGCCTCCATAAAGGCTTCGAGGGATACCGGGTGAACGCTCAATCGCCTCTTACGATTCTCTGCGTGACCTCTTACGAAAAAGGTCACGAGTTCCTGCGCGCCTGCAAAGCTTTGGGTTGTCGCGTTCTACTCCTCACCGTGGAAAAATTGCGCGATGCCGATTGGCCGCGCGATTCCATTGATGAAATGTTTTTCATGCCGGAGGATTTGCCCCTGCCGGCTTTGATTCACGCCGTTAGCTATACCGCTCGTTTCCAACCGATCGATCGTGTCGCGGCGCTCGACGAATTTGATATGGAAAACGTGGCGGCCCTCCGGGAACACATGCGTCTGCCGGGCATGGGGCTCAGCACCGTTCGATATTTTCGCGACAAGCTGGCCATGCGCGTGAATGCTCGCGATACCGGCACGCTGGAACCGCAATTTGTCCACGTCCTCAATCACGATCGTGTTCGTGCGTTTATGGAAAGCGTTCCGGGTCCGTGGCTCTTGAAGCCGCGCTCCCAGGCCTCGGGCATCGGCATGAGAAAAATTCATACGCCCGCCGAGCTTTGGCCGTTGCTCGATCAACTTGGCGATGCACAGTCCTACTTTCTCCTGGAACAATTTATACCTGGAAAAGTTTTTCACGTGGATAGCATCGTCGCCGAACGCACCGTGCTCTTTGCCGAAGTTCACGCGTATGGCGTTCCCCCGCTCGACGTCTCTCACGGCGGCGGTGTATTCACTTCGCGTACCTTGGCCAGGGACAGCGCGGATGCCATTGCATTGCTCGAAACCAATCGCAAATTGCTTCATGGGATGGGTCTGGTACGAGGCGTAACCCACGCGGAATTCCTGAAGTCGCATGCTGACGGCAAATTTTATTTTGTAGAAGTTGCCGCACGCGTCGGCGGGGCCTACATAGCTGACGTCGTGGAAGCTGCTACTGGCATTAATCTATGGCGCGAATGGGCTATCTTGGAAGTGCAGGCCGGTTTGCACCCTTATCATTTGCCGAAAGCTCGCCGCGATTATGCCGGAGTGATTCTGTCGCTTGCGCGCCAGGAATACCCCGGCACCTCCTCCTATAACGATCCAGAGATCGCTCTGCGGATCAAAAAATATCATCACGCTGGATTGTTGTTAAAATCCAGTGACCCCGAGCGCATCCGTGTTCTCCTGGATTCTTATGCGCAACGCTTTCGCAACGACTTCCTGGCCACCGAACCCGTCCCCGATAAACCCACTGCCTGACTTTCCCCTCGGGCTTTGCAAAGCAACTATCTCTCAATCGCCGATTATGTCCCCTCTACCAGGTACAGCAACTTCCTGTACCATGGTCCAGTATCTTTCTGGAACCATGGGTCCATACTTTGTTTGCGGCGTTTTGCGTACAGGGCTACAGTTTGCCTACCTGCGTCCCGACTCTCGGTGGGCCGTGCTGTCCTTTTGGAGGTCCGATGTGGAGTAATAAAAAACCGAATTCGCCGCAAACGGCGCAACCGGAAATAAAAAATTTAACTACGAATCAGCCGCCGAAGCTTGCTCCGGCGACTTGGGAGGGAACTAATTCAATGAGTACCGATGCAATGCGTCCACTTAGCACCACTCCGGACCGCGCCACCGCGCGTCTCGGCCCGAGCCTGCACGTAAAAGGCGAAATCACCGGCAACGAGGATCTTCTAATCGATGGCTCGGTGGAAGGATTGATTCAGCTCGACGAACGAAAGCTTACCGTGGGTGCGACGGCAAAGGTGACCGCCGACGTGATTGCGCGTGAAGTAGTCGTTTATGGAACTGTGAAGGGCAATCTCCGCGCGAAAGACCGCATCGAAATCAAGAAGGATGGTTCCGTGAACGGTGATCTCACCACCGCGCGAATCATGATCGAAGACGGCGCGTACTTCAAGGGCTCCATCGAAATTGATAAAAGCGCTGAGAAGGAAACCAGCAACGCGGCGTTTGCTCGCACTGCTGCGGCTCCTTCTGCCACAAAAACAATTTAATCGTTTATTGGATCTTAAGGTTTAGCGGCGCGGATATATTGTCCGCGCCGCTTTTTCTTGCCCGCTTTATTTATTAACTTGACAATTAACCATAATAGGCGAAATGTGGGCTTGTCCTCCCGGCCTGCATTCCCTGCATAGCCGCCTGTCGATAGATTGTGGGGTTTTTCTACGATGGGACGAATGGTCCGCTGTGTCCCCAGCACGTTGCTGGTCATTGGATTTCTGACGAGTTTCGGTTGTGGTGGTTCTGGAGGCGGCTCCGGCCCCCCGCCGCCGCCGCCCCCCGATTTCGCTTTATCGCTCTCGCCAAACGCAGTCACCGTCCCGCAAGGTCAAACCAGTTCGCCTCTCACTCTTTCTGTCGTTGGCCAGAACGGCTTCGCCGGCGCCGTCTCAATCACCCTCACCGGGTTGCCGGCCGGTGTTACTTCCAGTCCATCAGGCGCATTTAATGTGAACGCCGGGTCCGGCGTGTCTGTAACGCTGACAGCGCCGTCAAACGCCCCCATCGGCAGTTTTCCGGTTAGCGCCACCGGTTCCAGCATCGGTCTCTCTCGTTCCGCCAACCTGAATCTTACCGTGCAGAGCGTGCTCAATCAGGCCTCGACAAAAACAATCTATAAAAGAACCGACTCTATTCCCGCGCTGGACGAATCTCCCGGCGAAGCGCACCATCGCCATATCGCGTACGATGCCGCCAACAAAAATCTTTTTGTTGCGAACCGGGCCATGAATCGCGTGGAAGTGTTTTCTGCAACGGATGGAAGCAGCAGGTGTCAGCTCGACGTTCCAGGTGCATCGAGCGCGGATATTTCCGCCGATGGAGCGACGATTTGGATTGGCACCGCCGTGGAGCAGATCATTGCAGTCGACGCTTCCTCCCGGCAAATCAAGGCTCGCTTCTCTGTTTCTGGGCTTACTCCGCTGCCTGGAAGCATTTTCGATCGCCCCACCGAAGTGCTCTCACTCAGTGGCGGCAAAGCGCTTGTCCGCCTCCGCGAACCAGCTCGGCCCCTTTCGCTTCTCGCGCTTTGGGATCCTCGTTCGAACGCATGGACGAATCTTACCAGCGCAGCGCCACAACTTTTTCAGAACGGTTTAGGTGTGTTCGCTCGATCCGGAGATCACGGCCGTGTGCTTGTTGCCGCCAATGACGCGAGTGGTGAAGTCGCCCTGTTCGACGCCACTGGCAAGGTTGTCGTTGGACCGCAAATTTTAGGCGGCGGAACGATTTCCTCGGTGGCGGTGAATCGCGATGCCAGCCGGTCCGCTGTATTTTTTACGCTGAACGGAAATAGTCAGATACTGCTTCTGGATGCGGCGCTAAATCAAATTGCCGCGCGCGCCGTTACTTCAGTTCGCGGGATCGCTTTTTCGCCGGACGGTTCAACCTTGTACGTCAACGAAAATTCTCCGGCGCTGCAAGTCATCGATGCGCTGGACGGTCACGATCTGCATTTACTTGGCCGCGTCTCGGACATCCTGGTGCAAGGCGTTGGAACCGGGCTTGAGGAAGCCAGCGAGACCAAATTATTGTTTGGACTGGCCAATCGCGGAGTTAGCTTCCTGGACGCATCAAATCCCTCCGCGCTGTCCGCGGCCCCTCCCGTATTTTCGGTTGCTCCCGCGGCGCTGCCTTCCACTGGAGGAAATGCAGGCGGGACTGCCGTAACCTTATCAGGACAAAATTTTTCAGCCGGCGCGCAAATCCTCTTTGGCGCGCTTACCTCTACAACCGTAACGGTGTCCAATCCTACGCAGATTATCGCTAACTCGCCGGCCAGTGCCGCCACCGGTCCCGTGAACATTACTGCTCTATTTCCCAGCGGCTGGATTTCCCTCGCGCCAGACGCGTTCTCCTATGGTCCGCATATAAGCCAAATCCTGCCGAACGCTGTCAATTCGGCCGGCGGCGACTCTATTCAAATCTACGGTTACGGTTTCGGCGATGATCCTGCAAAAATCACAGTGACCATCGGCGGCCAAACTGCATCGCTCCAAAAAATGGAAGGCACTTCTGCGATTGCTCCCTCCCTTGGTCTCGATGCCAAATATCCCTTTCCACTTCAGCGCCTTATCGTTCTCACTCCTCGTGGCGCCCCCGGCGACCAGGACGTTGCCGTAATATCGCCTTCCGGTTCCACAACCATCTCTTCAGCATTTCAACTTTTGCGCGACGTTGCCGCTTACCCTAACAGCGGCCTTCATAAATTTGTTGTGTACGATCAGAAGCGTCAGCGACTCTATCTGAGCAGTACCGATCACATTGATGTTTTTGATTTGAGACTGAAAAGTTTTCTCGCAGCGATTCAGCCCCCTGGAGGACCTCCTCCAAACGCCGGCCTTCGTGGCCTTTCCCTTACCCCCGATCTTTCCCAATTGATCGCGGCGGACTTCGGCCCGCAAAAAATTTATTTGATAAATCCCGATTCAGCCCTTGGAACTATCGTTCCCGTTGGAGGAGTGCCGGGATTCCTAAATTCCGGGCCAGCCCGCGTCGCCGCTACCAGCATGCAGACTGTTTTTGTGGGCATGAGTGGTGAAGGCAGTACCACCGGTGCCTGTTCGAATTGTTTGGGTCAACTCAACCTCTTGTCCTCTCCACCTGTTATCCAGCCCGCGACTCAGCCCGAAATCACGATGCTTACTGGCGCGCCGCTGGTCAGCTCCAACGCCGCCGGCGATCGTGCATTTTTGACCTTTGGAAGCGCTCCCGGCGCGCCTCTGGCAGCCTGGGCCGCCGCAGCGCCAAATTCTTTCGCCACTTCGTCCGCGAACGCTTCCGCAACGGATCTTGCGGTTGCCGGCGATGGAACCTTCTTTTCTACACTTGGTGGCGACCTGGCCGAGATTCGCGCCGCCGATCTAAGCCTTTCTGCTACGTCCGCGACTGCGGAGCTCGAGCGCGTACGCGGTCGCACCGTCGTTCCGGGAGCGGTCCTGGATCCCAGTGGCGCCCTGCTTTACCAACCGTTTCTCGATGGACCTGCGCCGCCAGCTTTTCCCGCTAACGGGCTTCACGGCGGGATCGATATTCTCAGCGCCCGCACTGGCCGCCTGCGGCTCAGAATTTTTCTATCCGAGCCCCTTGCCATGCTTTCTTCCGACTCCGACGGGTTGCATGGCGCTTTTCTTTCCATCGACGAAAACGGCGAAAAGATTTTTGCGCTCACCGCCTCGGGTCTTACGGTAGTTCAACTTGCCACAGTCCCTTTGGAGCTTGGCTCCATCTCACCCTCATTGGTGCCGGCGGCGGGCGGCGCTTTGATCAAAATACGCGGCAGCGGATTTCAGGCTGGTTGTACTGCAACACTAGGCGGCAAATCCGCGAACGTTTCTTTCGTGGACGTAAATACGTTGAACGTGACCGTGCCGGCGCTTTCAGCAGGCCCGCAGCAACTGATCGTCACCAATCCAGGCGGCAAATCCGTCGTCTGGGACGCCGCTCTTTTTACGAACTAAATCTCATTACGAACTAAATAATGCCCCTAAGCACGCAGCTCATCGGCTTTCCAATTCTTAATCAGTTGTTTGATCGTTTTACGATCTAGCAATTTTTCATCAAGCACTCGCCGCGCCAGTTCCGGCAACTCTGCATCGCTTGCAAAGCGCAGCGAAACAATTTGCCCAATCGTCAATTCTCCCGCCCTGGCTTGCAGGTCCGGCGACAACAAGCGCTGGTAGCGCAATTGCTCCTCCAGCCGTATCACCCGGTCCTGCACTTTCAACGCAAATCCTCGCTGCAGCAACATCTGAACCAGCAACGCCGCCGCCACCAATACATAAATTCCCGCGCCCACGGTAAATCCGGTTCTCACGAAGCGATAAACCGCCCACCCAAAATTCAAACTGAACACCGGAGTAAGAAAATACAGAAGAATTGGAACTTTCTTTACGTGGTTCGCATAACTTTGTTCGAGCATGTTGACGCCTCCTCGTTTGTTTCAAGTCTACCAAACCCTGCCCAAAGGGACGGGTATCGTCACGCAACATCGCGCTCTAAAGTTTTACCAAGGGGAAAAAAAAAGGAGCAGACTGCAAAAATGGGCCCCCGGCGCCCTGTCTCATTCAGGAGCCAAAAATGCATAACCTCAGTTTCGCCAGAATTATGTATGGATCCACTGAGCAGTCTCGCGCATCCAAACCAACGCATCACGCTCCCATATGGGCGGAGCCGGCTCGCTTGGAACTTCGCGCCGGTTGGAGAAATAAATTATGGCGAAAGCAAGTTGGGGCGGAAAAGTGGTTGCGCAAAGCGACGCCTGCGTGGTTGTCGAAGGCAATCAATATTTTCCTGCCGAATCGGTGAACCAGCAATTCCTCGAGTCTAGCGACCACACAACCGTTTGCCCGTGGAAGGGGACCGCTCACTACTATCACCTTGTGGTCGGCGGTATGCGAAACGAAAATGCCGCGTGGTATTATCCCCATCCAAAAGAAGCCGCCAAAGAAATTCAGGGGCGTATCGCATTCTGGAAGGGCGTCTCGGTTCAAAAGTAACAGCGCAATTTTCCGCGCTGTTCCCACTTTTCATTTCACCGCATATTCATTCTTGAACACACTTCCGTTGTGCATCACAAATTGCACATGCTCCAATTGCGTAATATCTTTAAGCGGATCACTCGATACCGCCACAATATCCGCATAAGCTCCAGGCGCGAGCACTCCAATCTCGCCCTTCATATCCAGCATCTCCGCCGCGCGTGATGTGGCGCTTTGAATCGCATCCATCGCGCCCATCCCTCCGTCCTTCATCCGCCGAAATTCTTGCGCCATGGATTCGCTCCAGGGCATGCCGCCTATGTCCGTTCCGTACACAATTTTCAGATGCGCTTGCAACGCTTTGCGAAAAGCCGTTTCGTGCAGCGAAGCGCGCGCCCGGTCGCGTTTTCCCTCAGGCGTATTTTCCGGCGCCCAATCTTCGTAGTAAGGCGAAAGCGTTGGACAATACCATGTGCCTTGCTTTTGCATTTGCGCGATTTGCGCGTCGCTTATTTCCAATCCATGCTCAATAGAATCGCATCCGCCGTCCAAAGCGCGTTGCAGGCCAACGCCGTTGTACGCGTGACACGCAACTTTTCTTCTCCAACCATGTGTTTCATCCACGATCGCTTTTAGTTCCTCCACCGTCAGCGTTGGCTGCGACACCAGTTTCCCTTGCTTGTCCATCCACGACCGGTGCGTCATGTACACCTTAATCCAATCCGCGCCGTGCTCGAGTTGTTGCCGCGCGGCTTTCCGCGCTTCCACGGGTCCGTCCACAATCTGCACACCCTTCGGCATTTCCAATTCCGGCGCGTATCCTTCCAGCGGATAACCGCCCGTCGTCGAAATTGCGCGAGTGGCTCCAAATATTCGCGGGCCAGGAATCGTTCCTTCTTCAATCGCTTGCTTAATCTCAATGTCGCCATAGCCCGCGCCTTCCGTTTCCAAATCGCGAATGGTAGTGAAGCCCTGCTCCAATGCGCGCCGCGCCGCATAAGTGGCACGAGCCGCCCGCAGCGCGATTCCCGCGTTCAAGATATTCGCGTCATAGCCGCCTTTCGCGGGATCTTCTCCCCACAGAAAAATATGCGTGTGCGAGTCGATGAGTCCCGGCAGCACGGTTGCCGCGGAGAGATCGATCACTTTCGAACCCGGCGGAATCGCTTCCGTTCCACCGGTGATTCTCTCGATGCGTTCTCCGCGCAGAAAAATCAATTGATTCTTTCGTGGCGACTCGCTTATGCCGTCAATCACGGAACCTGCTCGTATTACCGTCAGTTGGCCTTCCGCGGGAACCTTAGTTTGTCCCGCGGAAACCACAATCGCCATCGCCGCGCATACAAAAATTCCCGTCATAAATATTCTCTTCATGGATATTCTCCCCGATTCGCTCTACAGCTTTACGAAAACCAACGCCCCTTTGCAATCCACTATCTTGCTGTCGTCAAACTCGAATTTTCTCATTCGTTCTTTTCGTAAAATAGGGTTCATTGTTCGTACACTACCGCCAATATTCCTGCTATCTGGCCATGATTTGCCCTCAATATAGTGCACAGGTTCACGCTGTCGAGAATTGCCCCAATGTTGTTGTATGCCCCCTGCAGCGTGATTACTAGTGAAATCGAATCAGGCAAATTCCTTCAGGGAATCGGCTAGCTTGGGAGCCTTAAGTTGCCGCCATCGCACACCCTGGTCGATCGAATCACCGCGAAGTTCCCGTCGGGGAAACTCAATTATTTTTTGCTTTCAGGATTGGCCCTCGTCGCGGTTTCTACTGTAGCCGCGATATTTGTTCCCTCCTGTTATCCGCTCACCGTTTTTGGTGACGTCCTGCAATTCTTCTTGGTCGCCGTTGTCGCCTTCTTGTTCACGAAAAACGCGTCAACCACACAAGGTTCTACGCGCGTTTTCTGGGCGTTATTAGCGCTAAGTTTCGCCATTTGGACGGCCAGCCTGGCGTTCTGGGTCTATTTCGAAGTATGGCTGAAGCAGCCTACGCCCGATTTTCCGTTTAGCGATCTCCTGCTCTTTTTGAAGTTGGCTCCGCTGCTTATGGCGCTGGCCCTGGAGCCGCAAAAAAAAGATTCGTTGCTTTCCAGAGTTTTGGGTTTTCTCGACTTATCTCTTCTGATGATCTATTGGCTTTATCTTTATGCTTTCTGGGTTTCCGTTTATCACGCCGTTCCGTATGCCCTGCAAACTTACAATTTTCACTATGATGCCATCGACGCCTTCGGCAATCAGTTGGTGCTTCTCGCCGCCGGGTTCATCATGGTTCGATCTCGCCAGCCCTGGCGCAAGCTTTACCAATATTTCTTTGTCTCATCCGCTTTTTATTGCGTGGCTTCGGATTTAAGCAACATAGCGATCGATCGCGGCGTTTATTACACCGGGTCTCTCTACGACGTTCCTCTGGTCGCCAGTCTTGTCGGGTTCGTTTGGATGGGCCTTTTCGGGGCGCAAATGGTGCTCCCGGATCCTTTACCCGCCGAAGATGTTGCCTCCACGGCGCCCGAGGCCAGGAAGTTTTCCTACTGGACTTCGCACTTGGGCATGGTTGTCACTCTATCGACTCCCTTGATTGGCTTGTACCTTTTGCTTGCCAGGGACATGCGCCCGGACGTCAAGCACTACCGTATTCAAGCCACCCTCATCACCATGTTGCTTCTCACGCTGCTCCTTATCGTCAAGCAGTCTATTCTCAGCTCTTATCTCGCGCGGTCACTCAGCGAAGTTTCGGAATCCTACTCAAGCCTTACCCGCTTCAAAGACCAACTTCTGCAAAGCGATAAATTGGTTTCTCTCGGGCAATTGGTGGCCGGTGTGGCCAATGAAATCAGAAAAGCCATGGACGAAATTCTGCATTCGGTTGCGCACCTTACCGCAAATTCCCGCATTGACTCCGCCGCTCTGGTAATGGCCTCCAAGATCGACCAATACGCCTCTCGCACCAACAACTTGGTCGACGGCATGCTCAGCTTTGCTCGCGAGACTCCTTCGCAAAAAAATTCTCTTAGCGTGAATTCTTTGCTCGAGGGCGCGCTGACGCTCAGCCGCGCCGCGAAAAATCGGTCAGTTCGTGCCGTCTTGACGCTCGAACCGATGGTTCCTCACGTAGCCGCGGACGCGGGCCAGCTTCTGCAGGTTTTCATGAATGTCATCGGCAATGCCGCGGATGCCATGGAAGCATCCCCTGCTGGAGAGCTTCGCATTTCCACAAAACTTTCCGGCGACCACGTGATTATTGAGTTTGCCGATTCCGGTACTGGTCTCAAGGAACCTGACCGCGTTTTCGAGCCTTTTTACACCACAAAACCCGTTGGAAAAGGAACCGGCCTGGGACTGAGTACGTGTTACGGAATTGTTCGCGGTCACGGTGGCGAGATAGTGTGCCGCAATAATCCCGAGGGAGGCGCGATTTTTACCATCATACTGCCGTGTTTGCCCCCTTCCCCGGAAAGCATTCCAGTCTTGGGCGAATTTACGCTGAGGGGCAAATAACATGCGCCTTTCGCTCTCGAAAAGCTTGCTCTGCATCGCCTGCTTTTTCTTCGGAATTGAAATTGTCGCTGGTATCGTTCTTCGCGCCAGTCACACGCTCGCGATGCTCGGCGATTTTTTCCCCGTCATTTTCATAATGCTCGCTCTCGTCGGTTTTCATCAGAATTGGATTCGTTCCCAAGGATTGCTGCGCGCATTTTGGCGGCTCAACGGAATCGGATTCGCCATCCTACTTCTTTCCGAGTTTTACGTGGCGTACTACGATTTTCGCTACGGGCAGCAACCCGATAATTCCATTCCCGGTGACGCCCTGTTCCTTATGGCTTTGATACCTGTGCTGGGCGCTCTGGCCATTAGTCCTCAATCTCATCCCAATTCACAACGTCTGCGCTTCCACCGTCTGGATTTTATTCTTCTCGCGTCTTGGTGGTTATGTCTGTTTGTTTATTTTGCCGTTCCCTGGCAATACGTCGTGCGCGATATGGTCATTTACAATCGCGTTGTATATCTTTTGCTCCTGGTCGAGCATTGCGCGGTAGTTCTCATTTGCGGTCTCTACTGGCGGCAAAGCGCTCCGCCCTGGAAAAAATTCTATCACCATCTTTTCGTTGCCTTTCTTTTGTTTGCCATCGGCAGTCTTCTTACCAGCATCGCTTTCGAAAAACAGATATATTACTCCGGCAGTCTGTTCGACCTTCCCTGGAACGCTTCTCTACTCTGGACCATCGTTGCCATTCACGCCGGAAAAGACTTGCGGTCTTCCGAGCAATCTACTGAAGCCTATAAGGGCCTGTGGACCGCGCGATTTGCCATGTTCGCGCTGTTTTCCTTTCCAGCTCTTTCCATCTGGGGCTACCTTTACAATCATGCTCCCGCGGCAATAGCGGATTTCCGGCTGCGTCTTGCTTTTGGCGCCATGCTGCCGCTCGGTGCGCTCGCCTTTTTCAAAATTCGCCTTCTCGACCATGAACTCCTGCGCCTCCTCCATCTGACCGCGGCTTCGGTGCAAAGCCTTAAGTCCGTTCAGGCTAAACTTTCACAATCTCAGAAGATGGCCGCGTTGGGCCGTCTTGCTGCAGGCGCTGGCCACGAAATCAGTAATCCCCTTACTGCCATCCTCGGGTATGCGGAGTTATTGGAAGACAATCCCACGCTTTCCGCAGAGGAACGGCAGCACGTCAAGCGCATCGAGCAACAGGTTCATCGGGCCCAAGCTGCGGTATTGAGCATGCGCCACTTGGACCGTAGCCCTAATCCAGCCTCCGCAGCTCCAGTTCAGAAGAATTCCTCAAATTGAGTCGCTGGACTTCCGCGTTTCTGGGTAGCCGTGTGTTCAACCTTCATTTAGCGTAAAATTCAGACTATCGGTAACTTTCGGTCGCGCATTTACGTACCACCACTATTCGAACCCTTTGAAGGAGCAGGCGCCTGATGGCGACGCCAAATCTTCCCAAGCACGATCTCGGTTCTTTGCGCATCCATGATGGACAGCGCGGGGACCGCAAGCTCGGCAAATATATTGGCCTGACGTTATTGATTTTGGTCATTGTTGCGGCCATTTCCGCCGCGGCCTATGCCCTGCGCAATCAAAAACCGCAAGTGGAGGTAGCGGCCGTCCGGCAACCTTCCACTGGGCCAGCCGGAGTCCTGGACGCGAGTGGCTACGTCACTCCGCGCCGGCGCGCTACCATCGCCGCAAAAATTACCGGGCGGGTCACCGGCGTGTTTTTTGATGAAGGCACCGTGCTACGCGAAGGTCAGCTGCTCGCTACCCTGGACGATTCGGACTCGCGTCGAATTTTGGAGACGGCCACGGCGGATCGCGATTCCGCTCAAGCCGCTATAGCCGATTACCAGGTGCAGTTAAAAAACGCCGAACGCACTCTTCACCGCGCTGAGCAATTGCAGAAGGCTGGCGTGCAAACCCAGGAAGCGCTGGACAACGCCAGCACCTCGGTCGACAGTCTGAAGGCTAAAATCGCGCTGGCAAAGCAGCAAGTAAGCGGCTCCGAAGCGCGGATTCGCGAAGCCCAGCAAGCGGTCAACAATTGCACCATTCGCGCGCCTTTTTCGGGAATCGCTGTTTCCAAGGATGCGCAGGTCGGCGAAATGGTCTCACCTGTTTCTGCTGGCGGTGGTTTCACCCGTACCGGCATCGCCACCGTTGTGGACATGAAGTCGCTGGAAATCGAAGTTGACGTTAATGAGAACTACATCGCGCGCGTCACGCCGCATATGCGCGTGGAAGCCGTCCTCGACGCTTATCCAGACGTCAAGTTTGACGGAGTCGTGCGCACCGTGATTCCTACCGCGGATCGGCAAAAGGCCACCGTAAAAGTTCGCATTTCATTTGTGAAGCTCGACCCGCGCATTCTTCCGGACATGGGCGTCAAAGTCCACTTCCTGGAAGATCAGCCCAAACAGAAGTCGGATGCTCCCGCTGCGGCTTTGGCTCCCTCCGTGGCTCTGCACGACGAAAACGGGACCAAAATTGTTTTTCTTTTTAGAAACGATCATATCGAGCGGCGCGCCGTTTCCATCGGCGCCGTGCACGGCAGCGACACCGAAATAATTGCGGGACTTACGTCTGGCGATATGGTGGTGGTCAAAGGTCCGGACAATCTTCACGACGGTCAGGCGGTTGAAATCAAGAAATAGGAGCCGAAAGAAAATGGTTAAGGTAGACGGCAGTGGCGCATCCAACAGTCTGATTCAAGTCCGCGACCTGGATAAAACCTATCGGCGCGGCGGCGAAGAAGTCGACGTTTTGCAGGGCTTGAACCTTGACGTCGAACAAGGTGAATTTTTGGCGTTCATGGGCCCCAGCGGCTCCGGGAAAACCACCCTGCTGAACTTGTTAGGCGGCTTGGACGTTCCGACGCGCGGCAAAATATCTGTTGCCGGCGACGCCGTCACCAGCATGTCTGGCAGCAAACTCACTACCTGGCGCGCTCGCCACGTCGGATTCATCTTTCAAATGTATAACCTCATTCCCGTTCTGACCGCGTTTCAGAATGTCGAGCTGCCGCTTCTTCTTACAAAATTGTCAAAATCCGACCGCCGCAAGCACGTGGAAACCGCGCTGTCCGTCGTTGGTTTGGCGGACCGCATGAACCATTATCCTCGCCAGCTTTCCGGCGGACAGGAACAACGTGTGGCTATCGCTCGCGCCATTATCGCCGATCCCACCTTTCTCCTTTGCGATGAGCCGACCGGCGATCTCGACCGTAAGAGCGCGGACGAAATTCTCAATCTTCTTACGCGCCTTTGCAATGAATACAAGAAAACTATTTTGATGGTTACTCACGATCCCGCTGCCGCGGAACGTGCTTCAGCCACCTTGCATTTGAATAAAGGCGTGCTCGTGGAAGGCCTTGCTGTAGGGAGTCACGCATGAAATATTTCGCGCTGCTTCGCGCCAATCTTTTCCGCAAAAAGCTTCGTACCACCTTGACTATCGGTTCGTTCGCGGTTGCGCTGTTTCTCTTCGGCCTGCTCACCGTGGTGCGCGGCGCCTTTAATCAGGGCGTCGACATTGCCGGCGCGGATCGTCTGGTGGTCATCAACAAAGTTTCACTCATTAATCCGCTTCCCATAGCATATCGCGACCGCATGCTCCGCATTCCCGGCGTGAAATTCGTCACCTTCGATAACTGGTTTGGCGGCGTGTACATTAAAGAAAGCAATTTTTTCCCGCAATTCGCCGTCGACATCGACAATCAACGCAATGTTTTTCCGGAAATGACGGTTCCCGAGGATCAGTGGAAGACTTTTGTTGAAGATCAACAAGGTGCGATCGTGGGAGCGGATACCGCCAAACGGTTTAACTGGAAAATCGGCGATCGTATTCCTATTCGCGCCGCAATATTTGGCGGAGATACCTGGGAATTCAACATTCGCGGCATTTACACCGCTCCCGAGGGAAACGATCTGTCGCAATTCTGGTTCCAACATAAATATCTCGATGAGCGCACCAAATTTCTTAAGGGAACAGTTGGCTGGTATACCGTCAAACTGGAAAATCCCGATGACGCGGTTCGCGTTGCCAAAACCATCGACGACATGTCCGCGAATTCGCCTTTTGAAACAAAAACGGAAACGGAAAAAGCTTTTGCAACTTCTTTCGCGAAACAAGCCGGCAATATTGAGTTTCTGATTTTTGCCATCGGCATCGTCGTCTTGTTCACGCTGCTTTTAGTCACCGGAAATACCATGGCCATTTCCGTTCGTGAACGTGTCGGCGAACTCGCGGTTTTCAAAGCCATCGGTTTTTCCGATCGCTTCGTTCTCTTCTTTGTGTTGTGCGAGTCTTTGCTCATTGCCATTATCGGCGGCCTTCTTGGCTTGGCCGCCTGCAAGGGTTTTACCATCCTGGTCACCAAGACCGGTATGCTTTCCGGCGGATTTATTCAATTGTTCCATCTTTCCGGAATTGCCATGTTGCTGGGTTTGGGTCTCTCTTTTGCTGTTGGAATTCTCGCCGGTATTTTGCCGGCATTTTCCGCCATGCGCCTTCGCGTGGCGCTGGCGCTGCGGAGGGTTTGAGAGATGGCTGTTCCACTTATTTATAATTTGCGAAGTGTGCGCGCGCGATGGGTTTCCGCAATCGTCGCGGTTCTCGGAATTGCCGGCACCGTCGGCGTTTTTATCGCCATGCTCGCGCTTGCCAATGGTTTTCACACCACGCTGGTTTCTTCCGGCTCGGACAAAAACGCTATCGTCATGCGTGCCGGTTCAACAAGCGAGATGACCGGCTCCGTCACCATGGAGCAGGTAAAAATTATTCAGGATGATCCCGCCGTTGCTCGCGACGAAAAGGGCAAACCAATTCTTTCGCCCGAAGTTGTGGTGATCGCCGCGCTTCCGCTTAAATCCACGGGTACCGACGCCAACGTGCAAGTTCGCGGAGTTTCCGAACAAGCGCTGAAAGTTCGCAACAATATTCACATGGTGCAGGGAAGATTTTTTCAGCCGGGCTTATTGGAACTTGTCGTTGGAAAAAATGCAACGAACAGTTATTCCGGTTTGGATTATGGCAGCACCATTAAATTCGGCGGCGGCACCTGGAAGATTGTCGGCGTTTTTGACGCGGGCGGTTCCGCTTTTGATTCTGAAGTTTGGGGCGACGCGCGCATCGTTGCGGAAGTTTACAAACGGCCGGATTTTATTTTTCAATCCGTGACCGCGCGACTCACTTCACCAGACGCCATCACGCAATTGCGGGATCGACTCAGCAAGGATCCGCGCATGACCGTGCAAGTGGATCGCGAAATTGATTATTACCAAAAACAATCTCAGGGCCTCACCGGAATGATCACGATACTTGGCGGAACGGTCGCCTTTATCATGGGAATTGGAGCGGTGTTTGGCGCGCTGAACACCATGTATTCGGCGGTGTCGGAACGTTCGCGGGAAATTGCCACGATGCGCGCGATTGGATTTGGCTCGATCAGCATTATTGTGAGTTTTATTTTTGAGGCGTTGTTCATTGCATTCATCGGCGGGTTAGTGGGATGCATTGCGGTCTTGAAGCTGAACGGTTATACGACCGGGGCGATGAATTTTCAAACTTTTTCGCACGTGGCTTTTGCTTTCCGAGTCACTGTTCCGCTCTTTCTAGAGGGAATTCTTTTTGCGCTGATCATGGGATTTATTGGAGGAGTTCCTCCTGCGATTCGCGCCGCGAGCCGCCCGGTGGTACTTGCGCTTCGCGACCTTTAATCTTTTCTAAAGATTTTTGTACTATTCATTTTAACGTTCACTTTAACTGCTCACTTTAACCGCTACAATTCTCAAAAAAGGGCATCGTAATTCCACTTCACAGCGTGGCGGAAGGATCGCCCGAACTTGCGTGGACTGCCGGGCGGGTTGCATGATCCTCGGGTTTGGCGGTGGCGCGGTAGCGAACCATCAAGAGGGTCAAGTCATCGCCCTGAGCGCCGCCGCGCGTGAAGGTCTGCACGGAATCCAGAATTACTTTCTGAATATCGACGAGCGGCGTATCGATGTGCCCCTTTAGAATTTCGCAAAGGCGTGGGACGCCGAACAATTCTTCGGCTGGGTCCATGGCTTCGGTCACGCCATCACTGAACAAAATTAAAGTATCGTTCGGCTCGAGCTGCACGTGCGAAGCCATATATTCCGCCTCGGGAATAAGGCCGACCGGGTACGACCCCTCCGAGAAGGCTTCCGCGCAAACACCCTTGCGAATGAGGATGGGCGAAGGATGGCCGGCGTTGATAAATTCGAGATGGCCCTGATCGTCGATGATGCCGAAGAACATGGTGGCATAGCGGCCAACCTCGGCATGACTACAGAGAAAACGATTGACGTGGTTGAAGACGCGCGCGGGATCGGTGCCCAGGGTCATCCCGGAAATTGCGCCTTGCAGCATGGTGGTGAGCAAAGCCGCGCCCAAACCTTTCCCGGAAACGTCAGCGATTAAAAACGCGGTGCGTTTCTCGCTGAGGGGAAAGACGTCGAAATAATCTCCACCAACGGATAAACACGGCAAATTAAAGCCGGTGACGGAGAGATGGGGATATTCGCGGAAGTCGCGCGGAAGAAGCGCTTGTTGAATATCGCGCGCGATGCCGATTTCCTGTTCGAGGCGCTGGCGTTCGCGCTCGCGCTCGACCAAGCGCGCGTTATCGAGAATGCTTGCGGCATCGGCGGCAAGCGCGTCGAGGATTTGGCGATCCAGCTTGGAGAACGCAGTGGGGCGCTGGGAGTCCAGGTACAGCGCGCCAAGAAAAT